>Ga0207646_10000022_pt1 | contig 259328 bp, 235 predicted proteins | sample KBSK5502metaG_FD_184343 | JGI IMG/M metagenome (GOLD analysis project Ga0207646, IMG submission 184343) | Corn, switchgrass and miscanthus rhizosphere microbial communities from Kellogg Biological Station, Michigan, USA - KBS K5-50-2 metaG... | ecosystem: Host-associated > Plants > Roots >... | reverse complement strand
GACTCGAACCGCCTACTTAAGGGCCAGTATTTGCCGGCTGATTATTGGTCGCTTGAGCTGGAGACGGCCAAAGAATACGCCGACGGCATTGTCATCTGGGGGGGGTCTGGTAGTGACAATCACCCAGCCCAATGGGACGACAGCGCTCCTTGGTGGGGAAAGACCAAGGAGTTTATGAAAACTGTCCCTATCTCACGTCTGAGTGCTCCTACTTCATTGAGAGTGCAGTGATTGATTGCAAGTAGATGTTGGAGGTGGGAGGATTGAGGTTGGAGGGTAGAGGAGTTGTGTTCGGGCATACCGCATTAATTTGGTTGATAAACTTTTTTCTTGTTCGGATGTCCTTATCAGTGTAGGGTACGTGATGTCGTCGTGGGGTGAGCTGGTTTCCTTCAGATTAGGGTCTTCGGCTACTTCTTCGGCAATCAAAAATTTACATAGAGTGTTTCGTATAAAGAGACGAGACACTAACAAAGTTCAAACTAGAGATTCTCTCAGTTTTATAATGGGCTACATGCCCATAAGATCAAGATTGCACCATGTCCAACGAAACGCATCATCGCTACACGTCAAGCCCATCGCAGACTGATCCGCCCCTACCTTCTTCTAGATTCCACTGAATTGCACGCCGTCTTGCGGGCCATTTCTGGTGGGAAATCCTACCACGTACATCAGGCTCAACACGTTGATGTTCGCGTCTGCGTGCGAATGAGAGAGGCAGCGTAGGGAGGAGGAGCGACGAAGAGTCCTATCAAATGGATTCTTGGTCGGCTCCCGTGGTGAGAGTTTCCGAGTGAGTCTCAATTTTTATATCTGCGTAATGGATGCGCGGGTACTTTTAAGGAGGATTAATGAAAACGGCACAATTAGTCATGCGAGTGCGGGTCTTCGCCCTTTCCATCGCCATGATTCTCGGAGGGGCCCTCACCGTTTCTCCGGTCATGGCTGCATCAGTTACATTTAATTTCACTGGCGCTGTGTCCGACATTGGCACTCAACTATCTGGTGGACCCTTCAGCCTCAACCAACCAGTCACGGGCTCTTATACGTTCGCATCGACCACAAGTAACACAGGTTCCGGTTTTACCGGGACATACAACGGTGCACTCGATGGTCCATCTACGAACCTGAATGTCACCATAGGGACCTATGTCGCATCGCTGGCATCGGGTGCCAATTCAATTGAAGTGAAGAACCCGCCTAGCTTGGGTGCTGACTCATATACGGTCACAGGATTGTTTTCAGGGTCTGCGGTGAATGGAAATTCTGCTAGTTCCTTTAAGCTCGAACTTAACAATGCTTCCACTAACCAGTTCAACGGCGTGTTGTTACCTACGACTGCACCGAGCATCTCCTCCTTTGCAGACAAGACCTTGCGTCTGGTGTTCGGTAATGGCGGAAACTCCCGCACGGTCATTGTGTCGTTGAGCTCATTGACGGCAGTCCCGCTGCCTGCAGCGGTAATTCTCTTCGGCGCAGGCCTTGTGGCATTAGCCGGTCTCGGTGCAGGGAGTTGGCGACAACGAAGAAGCAGCGTCGCCTAGGGGGCAAGAATAGGCTGCATGGCACAGTCGGCGTCTTTGCGCTGGCTGTGCCGTTAGCGAGCTGTCCAAAAGTTCGCCAGTGGTGTTCCCGACAGCCGTAAAGAGACCTCCTATAGTCATCTATTTCCAAGTTTCAAAGTAGATTTTTAACGTTCTGTTAATAATGTGAGCTACGCTGACACCCTATCGTGTCGTACGATTTTGGCCCTGATCAGGAATTGAACGGGGCTCGTAGGGTTGTACAGACAATATCCTCCGACAATTTTTCGCTCCTCCTGGTTTTACAATAAGTTAGCAGGTGGGGCCGGCGGTCTGGGATTTGCTCCACTACCAGGCTGTGCACATGTACCACCTCTATGAAGGAGTTTTGTAATGCAGACCAAGAAGCAGTTATCGATCAAAGGTTTTGTTCTGCCGGCGATCGTGTTGTGTTTCGTTCTTTCGGGGAACGCTGCTCATGCCTCTCTGATGACCTATTCGTTTGAGGGAGCTGTGAGTGAGGTGACGGGCGTCCTTTTCCCCACATTGAATACTGGTCTCAAGATGACCGGGAATATCACGTTTGATCCAGGAGCGACCCCCATTGCCCCTGGGGTGGGCATTTATCTGAACCCGATTACAGCCCTTAACCTGCATATCGGGAGCTACAATGCCGCGCAGGGCCCAGGTGCCAATGGCTTCATTCTGACGAACAGCGCCCCAGGCGGCATCGACAATATCACCACGTTTGCGTCGATGTCGTCGGCGACAGCGATCAACGGAACCTTGCCGACAATGTTCGACGTGTCGCTGACTGACCCCAGCGGGAACGTCTTGAGCAGCGTCAACCTTCCAACTGCGCCGCCGAGCCTGAACTCCTTCGCCAGCAACCAATGGCGGCTCACGTTTGCGAACGGCAATTTTGTGCTTGGTTCCTTGACCAAGTTGACCGCGGTTCCGTTGCCGGCAGCCGTCATCTTGTTCGGCGCTGGACTCATCTCGCTGGTCGGGCTTGGCGCAGGAGGCTTACGAAACCTTCGCGGGACCCAGGCATAGAAATAGAGGCACGTCTGCTCTACGGGGCTTGGTACCCACTTATTGGGTACCAAGCCTCTTCTCATAGAGAACTCGTCAATGCCTCAGTCTTTTCTCCTCGCTGCCTCAGGCCAGCTTCCCAATTGAAGATAGAATACCTCCATTTGTTCGGCACGCAGGAAATAGGGGTTCGGTTCAAAACAAGGTCGTGGTTAGAATGATCTTAATAGGTCACCTGAGAAGGTTGCCTCGCAACGTTCAATTTGGTATCCAGAAAAATCGGTACGCAGTCATCCAGTTCTAGATTCCATTTAAATCCGGACATTTTTTATGAGCAGGAAGCTCTTTTTAGGTTTCAGCGCACTATTGGCCACGGGCTTATTGGGGTACATGTATTCCGACAGCCTTGCATTCCTGTTTCGCCACTGGATGGGGAGCGAAGACTATAGTCACGGGATGTTTGTCCCTCTGATCAGTCTGTTCTTGATCTGGCAGGCGCGGCATCGGATCGCTGAAACCGGTACTGAGAACTCGTGGTGGGGCCTTGCTGTGGTTTCGGTGGGGCTCTTTCTCTATGGGATCGGAGAGCTCGCCACATTGTATGTCTTGCAGCATGTTTCGGTCTGGATGGTCATTGTAGGGCTGGTCATCGCGTTATTAGGAGTCCGTGGGACAAGGGTAATCGCATTTCCTCTTTCCTATCTGTTGACCAGCATCCCATTGCCGGTTTTCCTGTATGCAAGTTTGTCGAGTCAACTACAATTGTGGTCCTCGGCTCTCGGCGTGGGCTGCTTGCAGCTTATTGGAGTGACTGCCTTTCGCGAGGGCAATGTAATCGATCTGGGACCAGTGCAACTTCAAGTGGTCGAAGCCTGCAGCGGCATTCGGTATTTGCTTCCGCTCACCGCACTCGCGCTACTCTGCGCATATCTCTATAAAGACAGGATGTGGAAACGCGTGGTACTCGTCCTCTCGTCTGTTCCAATCTCCATTCTCGTGAACGGTTTTCGCATCGGGATGATCGGAGTATTGGTCGAATTGTACGGGCAGGGAGCTGCCGAAGGTTTCTACCATCTGTTCGAAGGCTGGGTGTTGTTCATGGCGAGTTTGGGCCTCCTGATTCTGGAGATGTGGGCTCTATCCAAGATCGGGACGAGAGGTGATCGCTCATCTTTTCTAGACCGCTTCACGTGGTCCGACCGATCACCTGATCCCACCCATGCTCCCTCGCCCTCAACCTTATCCTCAGCCTCTCTTCATACCTCTCCCAGGCTTTTCCCCGGCCCCGCCTATCTCTGCAGCATGGCTCTTCTCGTTCCCGTGGCCTTCGGCTCGACAGTCATGGTGGAGCGCGAAGAAGTTCCACCATCCCGAGCCATGTTTGTCGATTTCCCGATGCAACTCAATGGGTGGCTGGGTACTTCCCTCGCATTGGAAAAGCAGTATATTGACGCGCTTCGGTTCGATGACTACGTGTTGGCCGATTATCGATTCGGTAACGGGCAGCCAGTCAATCTCTATGCCGCCTACTATCGGTCACAGAGAAAAGGGCAATCGGCCCACTCCCCTCAAAGTTGCCTCCCGGGAGGTGGTTGGGAAATCACTTCGTTGTATGGTGTGGAGTTGCCATTGAGCCTCACGCCGGCCCACCCGTTTCACATCAATCGTGCACTCATCCAAAAGGATGATCAAAAGCAAATTATTCTATATTGGTTCAAACAGCGCGACCGGATCGTCACCGATGAATATCTCGTCAAATTATATTTGGTCTGGGATGCCGTCTCGCGGGGACGGACAGATGGAGCACTCGTGCGGATCGCCTCGGTTGTTGGGCCAGGTGAAACCGAGGCCGTGGTTGAGCGACGGCTGTTCGACTTCGCTACCCTAGTAGAGCCAGAACTGCTTCGTTATGTGCCGGACTGATTGGCGAAAAGAGGTTGAGATTGAGCTTGACGGAGAAATTAAGCCGAGACGGTAACGACACGGTTCAAGCTATGCCTGAATCTAGTCCCGTCAACCTGAACCTCAGCCTTCCGCTGACGGGAGAGTGCGGCGATGACTAGCGAGCTCTTTCTCAGTTTCATGACATCGCTACTCATCTGCATGGCTTTGATTCCGCCCTTGCGTCTCTTGGCTGGTCGATTCCATATCATGGACCAACCAGGCCACCGCAAAGTCCACCAACATCCTGTCCCATGTATTGGTGGCATTGCATTTTCGCTTGGAGCTTTTGCCAGCATTCTATGCTGGGTCCCGAAAGACCGGATCACATTGTCGGTACTTCTTGGCGGGGTTATTATCCTGGGATTTGGCGTGTGGGACGATCGTGCTGATCTCGGCTACCGAATTAAATTAGCAGGTCAGATGGTGGCAGCGCTCGCCGTCATCATCGTGGGAGGGATCCGATTCGAAAGCATCCCATTCCTGCTTGATGCCGAACTGCCGATGTGGATCGGGGTTCCTTTCACCGCGCTTTTCCTTGTCGCTGTCTCAAATGCGGTGAATCTGACGGACGGCCTCGACGGCCTTGCCGGCGGCCTTTCCTTTCTGACTCTTGCCGGAACGACATACCTCGCCCATCTCTCGAACGACTCGATGGTGTTGATGTTGGCCATTCCGTTCATGGGAGGACTGTTGGGTTTCCTGCGCTACAACACCTATCCGGCACGGATTTTCATGGGTGACGGTGGGAGCCAGTTGCTCGGTTTTATTATGGGCGTGCTAGCCATCATCCTGACTGATTCGACCAGAGGGCCGTTCAGTCCGGCCTTGGCACTCTTTCTCTTAGGGCTACCATTCCTGGACACGCTTGGCGTGTCAGCCCAACGACTGGCTGAAGGACGCTCCCCTTTTATCGGCGATCGAACGCATATCCATCATAAGCTGCTTGCGGTCGGATTTTCCCACTATGAGGCCGTGACGGTGATTTACGCCATTCAGGCAGGGATGTTGTCGCTAGCCTACTTGTTACGTTGGCAATCCGACATGCTCATCGTGCCACTCTATCTCTTCATCGCCGGAAGCGTGCTGGTATTGTTTGTCTCAGCCGGGCGCGGGCTGCTTCCCGTGCCCAATTCTCAGGACGGGCGTTTCTTGTCAAACATTAAATTCATGGGCCTCTTCAATAGTCCTTGGCTGACCGACATGCCGATCAGGTTCCTGGCTGTGACGGTCCCGCTGTTTCTGATTGCCTCAGTCTTTCTACCCGCCCACGTACCCGATGACGTGAGCTATGTGTCCATCTCCCTATTTGGCATTATTCTACTCGGCTTCTTACTCTTGCCACACCTAGCTCCCTACTTCGTGCGCGGGGGGCTGTATTTGGGCAGCACGTTCTTGTTGTATGTCAGCGATACATCATGGATGCATGCAGTTCCTCCGATCCGCATGACTTACTATATCTTGTTTGGCGCGATGGCAATCATGGTCTTGCTCAGCATGCGATTCCACAGCCAAAGCCGATTTCAGACGACGCCACTCGACTACCTGATGGTATTCTTGGCCGTGATCCTTCCGTTCCTCCCGGAAGTGCGCACGGATATTTCGGCGCTCGGTCTCTTTGCCGCCAAGCTGATCGTACTCTTCTTTTCGTTCGAGCTCCTATTACACGCGTTTGCAGACCGCGTGAAGCAACTCGGGTTGGTGTCCCTCTGGATCTTGTTTGCGTTGGGGATTCGGGTGTGGCTGTAAACGGAAGGGTTGGGGTCAAGGTTAAGGTTGAGCGGGGAAGAGGGGAGAGGTGAGAGATTGAAGGGGTAAGAAGAAGGTTGAGGGGGGGAAGAAGTGAGAGGTTGGAGGCAGAAGAAGGTTTGAGGATGGAGGCGGGGGGGAGAGGTGGAAGGAAAGGTTGAGGCCAAGGTTACACGGGGAATTTCCAATCCCGGCTACTTCCGCCTAAACCTCAACCTTAACCTCGGCCTTAGTCTTCAGATTAGCTGGCAGGGGTAACAAAAATGAAATACCGAAGCATCATCATATTGGTTATGACGGTCATTCTCGTGGCCTGCGGTGGGCCGGAGGAACGGAAGGCCAAGTATCGTGTGCGAGCGCAAGAATACATTGAAGCCGGCAATTACCCAAAGGCTCGGGTCGCCCTTCGCAATGTCCTCAAAATCGATCCGAAAGATGTCGATGCCTATTTTCTCTTTGCGCAAGTTGAGGAAAAGGAAAAGAACTGGCGAAACGCCGTGGGGCTCTATCAAGAGGTGATACAGCTGGTTCCAGACCATACCGCCGCATTGATTACCCTTGGCAAGTACTATCTCGAGGCCCGTCTGACCGAGTATGTGGTCTCAACGGCAGACAAGGTGCTGGCCAAAGATCCCCAGCATCCTCAAGCGAACGCTCTGAAGATTGCGGTGTTGGCTGTTGCGGGAAAATTCCCTGACGCGCTTACTAAAGCCGAGGCTCTGAGTTCGAAATATCCGACCGAGCCAGACGTAACGATCTTGCTGGCTACGCTCTATGGCCAACAGCAGCGCTATCGCGACGCGGAGGCGACGTTGCAACGAGCACTGGAGGCTCATCCGAAGGACATGGATCTCCTCAACAATCTGAATACGATCCTGGTTCAGTCGAAAAATATGCCCGGGGCGGAGACGGTGGCTCGTCGCATGATCGAGACGGAACCTACGCTGTTCGATCATAGGCTGAGGCTGGCCCGCCTCTACGATGCGCAAGGTGCACATGAGAAGGCAGAAACCGTCTTGCGCGAGGCCATCTTCCTGGATCCGAATAGCGAGGAACGCCGACTTCTGCTGGCAGATTTTATTAATACCAGGAAGGACCATCGTGCTGCTGAGGAGGCCCTGCTCGAAGCTGCGACCCAGTTGCCCCATTCGACAAAGATCCAATTCGGTCTTGCGGAGCTCTACCTCAAGAACAGACAGGAGATAAAGGCACGTGAGCAATATGCTTCACTGGTCAAGGGCTACAAGGAAAAGCCGGCCGGGCTCGAAGCCAAGGTCAAACTGGCGGAGATGGATCTTGTCTCAGGAAAACAGGCGGAGGCTGAACGACAGGTGCAAGAAGTACTCAAGGGAAACCCTCGTTCTTCTGATGGATTGATTCTCTCAGGTCGAATGGCCTTAGCCAGGAGAAACGGGAAGGACGCGGTACAGGCGTTTCGAACCGTGTTGCATGATCAACCTGAGTTGGCGACGGCGCACTTTCTGCTCGGCCAGGGCTATCTGCTGACCGGCGAGAACAATCTTGCGAAGGAAAGCTTTGAGCGCGCAGTGGCGCTATATCCAGGACAGGTTGATGCCCGGCGATCCCTTGCGGCGCTAGAGAGCCAGAGCGGTCGGCACCAGCAAGCTCGTGCTCGACTCGACGATCTGTTGAAACAACGCCCGGATGACGTGCCTGCCCTTGATCTACTGTTTAACCTTGATCTCGTGACGAAAAACTGGGTTGAAGCGGAACGCACATTGAATCGCCTCCATGCCGTCTCGAAAGACAGTGCCGTCGCCTTCATGGCGGAAGGACGGCTGCGTCAGGCGCAAGGCCAACTCGACAAGGCCAGCGCGGCGTATGAGCATGCAACGGCTCTGGTCCCGAACGATCCGGAACCGCTGTTGTCTCTGGTGAAACTGGATGTGGCGCAAAGCCATGCCGATCGCGCACGGACTCGCCTCGACATACTACTTGCCACACACCCAGATCACCTGTTTGGCCATGGGCTCCTGGGCGAGGTGTTGGCCCTCACTGGCCATCCTGAAGAAGCCGACGCCCAGTTTCGAGAGGCGTCCCGCGTGAACCCCAAATGGATCACGCCATGGCTTGATTGGGGAGGGTTGTGGTTGGCGCAGAAACAGCTGGACCGTGCGGTTCAGGTGATTCAGGCTGGTCTGAAGGCCAACCCGGACAGCGAGGAATTGCACATGCTTCTGGCCTCGGCGTTTTCCACCCAAAACCAGACCGATCAAGCCATCACCGCGTATGATGGAGCGTTGCGACTGAATCCTCGTAACGTGCTCGCTGCGAACAATCTGGCCATCCTGTTGGTGGATTACAAAGGGGACCCCCAGAGTTTACAGAAAGCGTATGCGCTGAGCCGCGGCTTCGAGAAGGAGGCGCCGCATCCGCTGTTCCTGGATACGCTCGGATGGGTACGATTCAAAATGGGGCAACAGGAAGAGGCGCTTCGTCTCATGAAGGATGCCGTTGCCAAATCGCCAGACGTCCCCACGTTGAACTATCACCTTGGAATGGCCTTCTTTCAGTCTGGAAAGACTGTTGAGGCCCGTGCATACCTTTCGAAGGCTCTGAAAAGTGCCGAGGCATTTCAGGGGCGTCAAGAAGCAGAACTGATACTCTCACAGATGCGGGGATAAGAAAGAAATTATGACTGGTTATAACCTTAATAATTGTCGCAGCATGGGAATGCTGATCTTATTTCTTACAGCAATGTTGATAACGGGCACAGTGTCTCACGGTTCCGATGTTCAGGGTGCCTCTCCAACAGCTCCAGTGGTCGCTCCAAGCTATCGCCTTGGAGCTGAAGATGTCATGCTGATTTCCGTGTGGAAAGATGAGCAGCTCACCAGAGAAGTCGTGGTTCGTCCGGACGGAATGTTTTCGTTTCCCCTTGTAGGGGATATCCAGGCCGAAGATCGAACGGTTGAGGACATTCGTGGTGAGCTTGTGAAGCGGCTGACCAAATACATTCCGAATCCGAATGTGTCAGTGGCGGTCTTGAAGGTGCTGAGCTACAAGGTCTATGTCGTTGGACGTGTCAACAAACCGGGAGAATATCTTATCGGTCACTATACCGATGTGCTCCAGGCCCTGAGTTTAGCTGGAGGGCTGACGCCTTTTGCCGCGGAAAACGATATCAAGGTGATACGGCGCGTCAAAGGCCAGCAACTGGTATTTCCATTTCGTTATGGCGACGTGCGTAAAGGGAACGATCTTGAGCAGAATATTCTGTTGTTGCGCGGCGACGTGGTCATGGTTCCCTAACGGCCGTGGCACGAATGCGATTGAGGTATGAGTGTGGGGGCTGTGGTCAATCTCGAATCTGGAAGGGCGTTTGCCAGTTCATCCTGTCAGTCTGTCTTTTAGAATCCGTCATGTTTTGCCAAAGCGAAGCAGCCGAGTGGTCACTGTTGCCGTCGATTGGAGTCAAGGGCGTGTACAACGATAACTTACTTCTTACGGCACTGCCGCACGATGCGACCTATGGCTATTGGGTATCGCCGGCGGCCGAGTTTGCCGGAAAGACGGAGCGCCTTGAGGTGAGTGGCCGAGCCGCTTCCGACTTTGTATCTTATTATGGAGGGGAGCAGCGGAATTTTACCAATATTCATTTGCCATTATCTGTTCGTTATAAGACGGAGCAGGATCTACTGGGCTTTACCGGCGGATTTGTCCGTGACAACACATTGATGGGTGAACTGCTGACCACCGGTGTGGTTCTGCGCTTTACACAACGGAACCAATGGACTGCCAACCCATCCTGGACCAGGAGCATCACTGAAAAGCTGTCGTTCCAATCCAGTTTTCAATTCAATGACACCACCTATGAGAATGGTTTGAGTCTTGGCCTGGTAGACTATCAGCTCCTTGGTGGCTCCGGCGGATTGCTTTATCAAATGACCGAACAAGATCAGATTCAGTTGCTCGGCTCGTACGTTGGTTTTCACACGACCAATGCACCCTCGCCATTCCGCGCCAGTTTTCCTGGAGTCAACCTGAGCCTGACCCATGCCTTCACAGAAACTTTGACGGGAACAGCATATGGTGGACCCCGTTTTGTGAGTTCGACGACCCAAACGGTCAGCGACAACATAAAAGCTCAGAGCACCGCCTGGCTATTCGGAGCCAATCTCACAAAAACGTTTGAGAGCACGTCTATCCAGGTGAGCGTCGATCGGGATATTCTACCGAGCGGCTTCGGCTTGCTGATTCAAAGAGACCGTGCAGGCGTGACAGTCTCTCATAATCTTTCCGAAACCTTGACTGCTTCTTTCAACGGATCGGGTTATATGGTCTCAGGTATCACGAATCTCGCACTAGGGGGCACTCTACAAGAAAGCCGCTACTACTCGGCCACACCTATGATCGCCTGGAAGTTTTTGGAATGGTGGAAGCTCGAGCTGTCCTATACCTATCGACGTCGCGAAGCAGTGGGCGGCTCCTCAGATCCAGCCATGTCCAATGGTACGATGTTCATGCTAACGTACTATCCTCCAAAACTTGCGTTTTCGAATTAGGCTACTAGATTATGGCTACCCAGCTTCATTCGCAAGACTCCGAACAGGCCCAGAGCCTTCGGTACTACGTAGCGATTTTTCATCGGCGACGGACTCTGATCGTCCTGGCTGGTGGCGTTCTATTGAGCCTCAGCCTTGCTGTCGCTTTCCTCTGGCCCGCAGTCTACAAATCCATGGCGACCATTCTGATTGAAGAGCAGGAAATTCCCTCCGAATTGGTACATTCGACAATCACCAGTTATGCCGATCAGCGAATCGAGACGATCAAAGCACAAGTCATGAGCCGGACGACCCTGTGGAAGGTCGTGGAACAGTACAATCTCTACCCGGATTTTCGCCGAAGCAATCCTGTCGAAGAAGTTGTCAAGCGATTCACCAAGGACATCGAGGTCGAAGTGATCAGTGCCGATGTCATGGACAAGCGTACCCAACATCCGACAAAGGCCACTATCGCGTTCACCGTGGCCTACCAGAGCAACTCGCCTGACTTGGCCCAAAAGGTCGCCAACGAACTGACCAGCCTGTTCCTGGGCGAGAATCTGAAGAGTCGAGAACGGCAGGCGCAGGAAGCGACGTCCTTCCTCCAACAGGAGGCGGAGAACCTTTCCAAGCACATCGGCGAGGTGGATGAAAAGATTGCCGCGTTCAAGCACCGGGCGAGCGGTGCCTTGCCGGAATTGATGCAGTTGAATTTACAGCTCTTGAGCCAGTCTGATCGTGAACTGATGGATATCGACCAGCAAATTCGAATCCTCGAGGAACGCAAGAACTATCTTGAGGGTGAACTCGCCACTATCAAGCCGAATACCCCGATCATGTCCGTAACCGGAGAACGCATCCTGGACTCATCCGAGCGTTTACGCTCCCTTCGCGCGCAATTTGCAGGAACCTCTGCCAACCTATCTCCAGACCACCCCGACATTATGAAGATGAAGCAGGAGATCGAGGCCTTAGAAAAAGAGGGAGGACAGCGTCCCGAGATCGAGGAAGTGTCGAAACAACTCATTGACGCCCGCGCCTCGCTTGCTACCTTTTCGGAGCGCTTAGGTAAGGATCACCCGGACGTCGTGCAGGCCCGTCGCACAATTGAAGCCCTGGAGCAGGAGGTCCGACAGCTCGGCTCTGTCCCTCTTCGAAAGCCCATGCTGAAGCCGGAGAACCCCGCCTACATCAATCTCCAGGCGCAGCTCAACTCCGCGACCTCTTCCCTGGGTGCCCTGCGGGCGAGTCGCGCGGTTGTCAAGCAGCGACTGCAGGACTATGCAGCCCGCCTTGAACGGACTCCGGAGATGGAGCCTGACTATCTCTTCCTGACGCGCGATCGCGACACATCAGGACAAAAGTATCAGGACATCCGCTCTCGCCTGCTGGAAGCGAAAGTTTCGGAGGGCCTGGAGGTCCAGCGAAAGGGCGAACGGTTTTCTCTCATCGATCCACCGAGCTTGCCGGAGAAGCCGGACAAGCCTAACCGGCCAGCCATTGTGCTTTTGGGCTTTATTCTCGCTCTGGCTGGTGGACTTGGTTCCGGCGCGGCTGCGGAGTCGCTCGATCATTCGATTCGGACTCCGGAACAGCTCGCGCAGTTGACCCAATCGTTTCCCTTGGCAGTGATTCCTTTCATGCCAAATGAACAAGATCTCTCCAGGGCCGTGAAGCACCGACGTCTCCTGAAGGGAGCCGGGGTTGGCGCGCTCGTGACGATCCTCTCACTGCTACATGCGTTCGTGGTTCCTTTAGATGTGCTGTGGTTTGCCACGTTGAGACGATTTGGACTAGAGTAGCTTGGAAAAGATGATTGAGGTATGAGGTTAGAGGGAGTGTTAGGAGGATCCATGGACCGAGTTCGGACTGCGCTGCAACTCCATAAAGACCAACAGGGCCACAATGGTACGAGGCCACAAGCCAGCAAGGCTACAGGCGGCCAAGCTTTGCCTCCGCCCATCGTCTATACCAGGACGAGGTCGCTGGATATTCCACTCTCTGTGCTTCGTCAGCGGCGAGTGATGGCTGCCTATGACAAAGGGCCTTTCGTCGATGCCTTTAAGATCTTGCGGACTCAGGTCATGCATCGCCTTCGAGAAAATGACTGGAATGTCTTAGGCGTGACCAGTCCAGGCCATGGTGAAGGCAAAACGTTAACTGCAGTGAATCTGGCGGTGAGCCTTGCGATGGAGACAGCTCAGACGGTGCTCCTGGTCGACGCCAATCTTCGCAATCCAAGCGTCCATGAAGTTTTTGGACTCGAGGAGTGCCCGGGCCTTGCGGACTACCTCCTGGATAATCAGCCTCTCGAAGATCTCCTGGTGCATCCGGGGATCGGCCGTTTTGTTTTGCTGCCGGGAGGACGGGCAGTTTCCAATTCGACCGAAATCCTCACGTCGCCAAAAATGCTTGCTCTCGTCGAAGAACTGAAGCATCGTTATCCGTCACGGGTTGTAATTTTCGATCTTCCCCCGCTGCTCCTCACAGCGGATGTCCTCGCCTTTTCTCCCTATACGGATGCGCTTCTCCTCGTGGTGGAGGAGGGGAAGACAACGGCCGAAGAGGTGCAGCGCGCCTTGTCCTTAGTAAAAAATTCCCGTCCTGTGTTGGGGACGGTCATGAATAAGGCCGGGCAATTAGCCGCGACTCCTGCAACTATGAGAAAGCTCCTCTCCCACTAGAGGAACATAACGGCCAGATCGCGAGCACTGTATGTACGAATCATTCTACGGACTTCGGACCAAACCCTTCGCACTCTTACCGGATGGGGAATCTCTCTATCCTGGCTCGACGCATCGCACCGCCTACAGCCTCCTGGAATATGGCCTTATTCATGAGGCGCCCTTCATGGTCATTACCGGTGAGCCAGGAATGGGCAAGACATCGCTCCTGCGAAAGCTCGTTGCGGAGCATCACGGAAAGTACTCGATCGGTTTCGTGACCAATGCGCGCTACGACGTGGAGCATCTCTTGCCGTGGATTCTCCTTGCGCTTGGCCTCAGCCAAAAACGATTGGACCCTGTGGAGGCCTATCACAAGTTTTCAGAATTTATGAATCTGGAATCGAGGCGGAACCGTCGCGTGGTGCTCATTGTGGACGAAGCTCAAAGCCTTGGAGCCGAGCTCTTGGAGGAATTGCGGCTCCTCTCCAATTTGAATGACGGCAAGGCGCTTAAGCTGCAGATCATTCTTTCCGGACAACCGGACCTGCACATTCTTTTGCAGCGGATCGACATGACCCAATTTGCTCAACGCATCGTCGTCGATCATCATCTGGAACCGTTCACTGAAGAGGAAACGACCAAGTACATCAGCCACCGATTGCAGATTGCCGGTGGCACACAGGCCTTATTCACCCAGAAGGCTTGCTCACTTGTGTATCGGTTGAGCAAGGGTATCCCCCGCCTGATCAATCAGATCTGCGACATGTCACTGACGTATGGTTTTGCTGAACAGACGGCCTTCATCACGCGTACACTGGTCGCCCAAGCGGCTCTCGATCGAAGCAAGGGCGGGATTCTTCCACTTAACGGGATAGAAGAACTCAATGCGTTGGCGATTTCCCCAGTCGATCCAGAGGAAATTCCAGTTCCGATTCCTATTCCAGCGCCTCAGCTGAAGGTTCCACCGTTTCAGCCGGACGTACCGGCGCAGGAACCTCGCGTCAACGGATCGGCCGTTTCCCCTGAGACGTTGTATAACCAAGGATTGGCGCTAAGGAAAGACAGGCGCTTCAAGGAGGCCATTGAGGCATTCAGTCGAGCCAGCCAAACTTCGGCCTATTGCCTTAAAGCCTCAGCACAAGCCGGACTTTGCTACACGGAGATCGGGAAACACCAGGCAGCGATCGAGGCATTTCGCATTGCCTTGCGCGACGAGTCCGCCTCTCGAAATGAAGTGATCAATGTGCAGTACTTCCTCGCACGAACCCTCGAGTCAGTCGGAGAGGAAGAAGAAGCGGCAACCCTGTATCAGCGTATCATTCGCGTCAGTCCGACCTTTAAAGACGTGGCTTCCAGAGTGAAGCGGCGCGCTATGCCGTCGAAACCCGTCAAAAACGGAAAACGCCATCCCGCCACCAATGGCTCATGGTTCAGCCATGTCCTCCATAATCTGCATCACCTTATCGGCAGCCGCAGATAGCAGATTTATGGTCTTCGTCCGATGGTCCGTTCGCTCTCTCTCGTCACACCGCACATTACTTCCAGACCTTGGTCATCGTATCGTAAATTCTTCCGACTTCAGAGACCGCTGGCCACTGGAGAATTTCCATTGAGTCATCCACGTATGCAGATGATCTCATCCCATTCAACACAGAGGTTACCCCGGGAGTGCTAGCCAGCACCCACAAGGCCTTTCGTGAAAGAGATTCTTTCCGCCTTGCCTCTGGCAACAGGGGATCGAGCGCCGCCGCCACCGAGGCGGTTTTCGCGCGGCTGCGTTCGGTGGCTTCCCTGCGGAGCCCGCGCAACAGGGTGAGCAACTGCGGTATGTAGCGATCCCGCCAGGCCTCCCACTGCTCGGCAGCCGTCCCGGTTAGCTGCCGCGAAAGCGCTTGCATCACTTGATTGACATGAGGGGCGATCATTTGATGCTCGATCTGCTCCCAATGTTCCAATCCCTGGAGCTGAGGCCGCACGCGTGTCAACTCAACGGCCCAGGGAAAGAAGTCTGCTGGAGCCATCCCTTGACCGCTATGCGGAAGGGTGGGGGCAATGGTCTTGCGATACTCTTCTTCAAGCGTCGCGACTGTCTGACATTGTCGGTCGAAATCAACTGGATCGCCTTCGATTGGAAATTCGGCCAATCGAAGCACTCCGCTCTTTTTCGTCGGCATGGCATTGAGCGGACGATTGACCAGTACCGCGACCCCTTCTCGTTGCGCCACCTCCAACACCGTTTCATGCTGCCCCACTCCGGTATTGGGCCTCAGCTGCGCGCCTGCTTCATAGAGATTCATGGGACATTGCAGCACGGCAAAATGGTGGCGGTCCTGTCTCTGTGACGTCGCGGCAGCTCGCGCTGCGTCGCATATGCGGGAGAGCGATATCGCCTCGGAATCCGATGGATCTGCCGTAACCGTATTCGACGACACGCCGTAAGAGCGAATCCGTCCCGTCGCCACTTGCGACTCGAAATATGCGAAAGCCCGTTCGATCCGGCGATAAAACGTTTCCCGTGTTGCCGCCAGATCTCCACCTTCATGATGCGCGGCCTCGGAAAGAAAGTATTCCGGATTGTGCAGCAAACAGACGTCGAGCGTGGCTAACCCGAGTCGATCCAGCGACAGTGTGAGCTGATCGGCCAGATACTCCGGGTGGATACAATGCCAGATGCCCTCACCATATTTGACCATGTCAGGGTAGGGTCGTCCGGCCTGTTCTCGTGCCTCCGCTTGTTTCAAGTTGTCTCCTTGCACATATCCAATCTTCGAGACGACGATCACCTCTTCACGAGTCAGTTCACCGCTCTTGATCATCTCGCGTAACACAGTCCCGACCAGGCGCTCACTGTCGCCGTCCATATAATTGGTCGATGTGTCGATCAGGTTCACGCCTTCTCGCAGAGCCTTCTTGAACGCGTCTCGATGCTCCGGCTCCCTCGTATCGACTCGATAGGTGCCAAATCCCAGGCGGGACGTCGTCAACCCACTATTGCCGAATCGGCCATATCCATGTCCCATCCGGCTGTCATGGCGCGATTGACTCACGACCCGCGCGGCATATCTGGCTGTCCCCTCAGGACTGGCCGATCCAGGAAGAGCCGCTCCCTGCAAGAGTGTCTGTTTGGTCGTCTGGTCTGTTCGTCGCAACGCCGATAGAAGCGCCTCGGCGACCTCCAGTGGATCGGTAAGTGGACGCTGACAGGAAAAATTTCGACAAATATAGAGAGCCGCCTTCCCTGCCACCAACCCTTTGCCGGCTAGCAGGGGATGGCCAGAAGACAAGCTCGCTCCATCGCCGGAAGCTATCACGCGATGAGGGAGGAACACCTCGCGCACAGCAAACTGAAGTGCCTCGAACCCGGGGTCGTTCGGCGCTCCAACCAAAGCCAATTCAATCGGCCCTTCTGCCAATAGGTCCACGACGGCAAGACTCTTGGCAAAGGCCCTTGGATGTCGGGCCATCTGGCGGCCATAGGCACGAATGCCTTCCACCGCTGCCTCCCGCAGATCCGGGCGATCGTAATGAAACGAAAGTCTGGCGAGAGCTGAGACCGCCACGGCGTTTCCACTGGGCGTCGCACCATCCGCCCCCTCACGTGCCCGGATGATCAGGACTTCATGCGTCTTCGCGGTAGTGTAGAACCCGCCCTGGTCCTCATCCCGAAACGATTCCACCATCCGCTCTCCACATTGAAGCGCGGCAGTGAGATAGCGTTCCTGCCCGCTGGCTTCATAGAGGTCGATCAATCCTTCTGCCAGATATGCGTAATCTTCCAATACTCCATCGAGATGGGCTCGACCCTGCCGTGACGTGCGGAGCAGAGTCCCCTCGGAAGTCCGATGCACCAACAAAAGAAAGTCTGCCGCCCGCATGGCCCCGTCGATATAGCGCCTGGCCCCTAGCACACGGCCTGCCTCGGCCATGGCCGAGATCATCATGCCGTTCCATGCCGTAATAATCTTGTCGTCGAGACCGGGCGGTACTCGCTCTCGGCGGGCGCGATAGAGGAGGGGACGCACGCGTTGGATCGTCTCGTGCAGTTCATCAATGGTGAGGTTCAATTCCTTGGCCACCGCCTCGATGGGACGCAGTCGATTCGGGATGCTCCGATGTTCCCAATTCCCTTGCTCCGAAATATCATAACAGGCGCAGAATCGGCGGGTATCCTCCGCATTCTGCAGCACGGACTGGATCTCCGCCGGCGTCCAAACAAAAAACTTTCCTTCGACTCCTTCCGAGTCCGCATCCGTCGCGGAATAAAACCCTCCGGCGGGGTCGGTCATCTCCCGGAGAATATAATCGAGCACTTCCGTCGTGACCTGGCGATAGGAGGCCTGCTTGGTCACCTGATAGGCTTCCAGGTAGGTCCGGGCCAGGAGGGCATTGTCGTAGAGCATCTTCTCGAAATGGGGAACCAGCCAGCGCTCGTCGGTGGAGTACCGTGCGAACCCGCCACCGATATGATCGTAGATGCCCCCGGCCGCCATTGCATCGAGTGTGCGTGTGACCATCTGCAAGGTTCGGCTCTCTCCCGTGCGACGATAACAACGGAGGAGCAAGGAGAGCCCTGCTGACGGGGGAAATTTCGGCGCGCCGCCGAATCCGCCGTGGCGTTCATCGAAATCCTCCCGAAATTGCGTCACGGCCTCATCAAGCACAGAGATGCTGACCGACACGGGAGACACCGCCTTGAGTTCGTTCTTCAACCGTTCGGTCAATTGGTGCGCTTGACTCATGAGACCGGCCGGATCCTTCTCCCAGGCTTCTGCGATTTTCTTGAGCAGGCTGGGAAACCCAGGGCGTCCCCATCGATCGTCAGGAGGAAAATACGTGCCGGCAAAGAAGGGCTCTTGATCCGGCGTCAAGAAGACCGTCATCGGCCAGCCACCCTGGCCATGATTGAGGGTCACTGTGGCCTGCATGTAGATCTCGTCGAGTTCGGGTCGCTCTTCTCGATCCACCTTGATACAGACAAAATGCCGATTCATGAGTGATGCAATGGCCTCGTTCTCGAACGACTCCCGTTCCATCACGTGACACCAGTGGCAGGCGGAATACCCGACGGAGAGCAGGATGGGACGGTTCTGCGCTTTCGATGCTTGCAAGGCTTCCGGTCCCCAGGGATACCAGTCGACCGGGTTCGAGGCATGTTGGAGGAGATAGGGACTGGTTTCGTGGGTGAGGCGATTGGGCCTTCGTGATTCTGATGAAGTATTCATAGCTTCACGGTAGCATCGGGGCCAGAGAGTGGTCAATGAGCGCATAAGGAAAGAGGCCTGCAATCTCACGATCGCAGGCCTCTTCAAGAAGCGTTCAAGTTAGGCTTGTCTGATCAGACACACGACTGACGTCGCAATTACTTGCCCTTCTCGTCCTTTTTCTTCTCGTCCTTCGTATCGCCGAACGTATCGGCATGGCCGCCCTTCTTCTCGTCCTTCTTATCTTTCTTCTCGTCACCGTACACGAGGACATGGCCGCCCTTTTTCTCATCCTTCTTGTCCTTATTCTCTTCGCCGGCGAAGGAAGGAGCGCTGAACGTCACTGCCACCGCCACTGCCATGATTGCCATCAACATGCTCTTCATAGTGTGTCACCCCGTTTAAATGTGAGTGTTGGTAAGGTATTTGCCCATTCCCGTGGGGCAAACGCGCGACACGGTAGCGAAAACATGCTCTATTGTCAATCGCTGTTTTTCCTCTTTTGCCACCTACTACGAGGGCCACGACACACAAGCCGTTATGGGTACCTGAGCTGCCTTGTGGTACTCTTAATGATAAGGACCAGCCATGACCGACATTGGACCCTATTCCAACTATCGCCTGACCGTTCGCCTCGAACTCGCCAACACACCAGGCATGTTTGCAAGAGTAGCCGCTGTCCTGGCCGAAGAAGGCGCCAACCTGGGCGCCGTGGATATCGTCTCTGCAACGGCCGACTGCATGGTGCGCGACGTGACGTTCGACGTCCGGAACGAAGCGCATGGAGAGAAGGTACTCGCCCGGGTCGGGGCGCTGCCGGACGTGACGGTGCTCTCCGCTTCCGACCGGATTTTTCTTCTACATCTCGGCGGAAAGATTCGCGTTGAAAGCAAGTTTCCCGTCACCACAAGAAACCTGTTGTCGATGGTCTATACGCCGGGAGTAGGTCGTGTTTCTCAAGCGATCGCAAAGGACAAAACTAAAGCCTATGCCTTTACCAGCAAAAGTAACACGGTCGCTGTGGTCACCGACGGGTCCGCCGTGCTCGGCCTCGGCAACCTTGGCCCGGAGGCCGCGTTGCCCGTGATGGAAGGCAAAGCCATGCTGTTCAAAGAATTTGCGGGAATTGACGCATGGCCGATCTGCCTCAATACACAAGATCCTGACGAGATTGTTCGTACGGTTCAGGCCATCGCCCCGGGGTTCGGTGCCATCAATTTGGAGGACATCAGCTCGCCGCGCTGTTTCGAGATTGAACGTCGATTAAAGAGCACACTGGACATTCCGGTCATGCATGACGATCAGCATGGTACGGCTGTGGTCCTCCTCGCTGCGTTGACCAATGCTCTTACCGTGACCGGGAAACGGATGGAGGACATTCACGTGGTCGTCAATGGTCTTGGCGCCGCAGGAACTGCCTGCTGTAGGATGCTCCTCGCCGCGGGTCTCTCTCATTTAATCGGATGCGAGCCTCGCGGTATCGTCTTACGAGGGGATGGAGGGCAACTGCGGGCCTGCCGAACCGATCTCGCCGCCTGCATGACCAAAGACCATCCCCGGGGCACGCTTCAAGATGCACTCAAGGGGGCTGATGTCTTCATCGGATTGTCCGTCGGTAATATCGTCTCTGCCAAAGACCTGGATCTGATGGCATCTGATCGTATCGTCTTTGCCATGGCCAATCCCGATCCTGAAGTCCCGCCTGAATTGGCTGCCTCTCACTGCCGGATCTTTGCCACCGGGCGCTCGGACTATCCGAATCAAATCAACAATTCGCTCGCGTTTCCCGGCATCTTTCGAGGTGCACTGGATGTGCAGGCGCGCGACATCAACGAAGCGATGAAATTGGCAGCGGCAAAGGCCCTGGCTGAGACCATTCCTCCTCAGGCCCTCAGCGAGGACTACATCATTCCGAGCGTGTTCGATAAAGACGTCGTACCCCGTATCGCCAAAGCCGTGGCGACCGCCGCACGTGAAACTGGCGTGGCCAGACGCCGCACCAAACTCAGCGACGACTTCGCCTCACGCTGACCATTTTTCAAATCCATATAAATCCTGCTGTTTTCACTGCCCTTCTGGCATGCGGCCAGGCTATGCTACAATGCCCGCCCTGGGAGAGAGGCTGGTTCACGTGGCGTTTACACAAGGCAAATTCATCAAGTTTCAGAATGGAATGAGACGGCGGATCGAGTCGTTGCGCCCGAAAGCTGAAGAGAGTCTGGAACTCGCCGTCGATACGATGATGCAGGAGCGAGTCGATAGCTTCTTCCGTGTTGAAGAAGGATTGGAGGAGATTATCAAGTCACTGGTCCAGATTGAAGAGGAGCTTGGGGAAATCCGTGATCTCTCCGGTGCCATGCGCCTGGAATCCCGTCTTGAGTTTGTCGAAGACCGATGGGATCAATTCGACAGTGAGATTCGAGAGCGCCCCCGTCGCCGACGCAGGAAAATCAGCCTGGCTGATATGTTGAAAGCCGCCGGTGGAGGAGGCGGCGACCTGTCACAAGGATCGAGCGGGATTAACAATGCGATGGACGCCTATGCCGCGATGGGAATGGAATTCGGCAGTTCGCTCGCCGATGTCACTGCCGCGTTCCGTCACAAGGCCAAGCGACTCCACCCCGATTCGAATAACGGCGATCGCAGCGCCGAACCGGAATTACGCCGCATGCTAGAGGCCTACCAGTTTCTGAAAGAATACCTGAGTCTCAGCAATGTCGAGCCTCCGAGGTCGCCAGACGCCACGTACCGGCCAACCGAATGAGAGACTTGTGACATCCCATCCACCGATGCAGTATGTGACCGGCCAGCATGCGCTTGAATCGCTTTGCCGCAAGTTGCGGGAGAGTCCACGACTGGCTCTGGATACGGAATTCGTCGGTGAAGACACCTTCATACCCCGGCTCGAACTCATCCAAGTCGCCACGGCCACCACGGCGGCCGTTATCGACTTTCCCGCCGTACAGGCCAGCGGATCGCTCGACGTCTTCTGGCAACTCATCTGTGATCCCAAGATTGAGAAAATCGTCCATGCGGGGCGGCAGGACCTCGATCTCTTTGCCACACATGCCGGGCAGATCCCGAAGCCATTTTTCGATACCCAGATCGCCGCCGCCATGGTCGGGTATGGCGCCCAAGTCGCCTATGCGAACCTGGTCCAGCGACTACACGGGACGAAGCTGGCCAAAGCCCATACCTTTACCAACTGGAGTGCACGACCACTCTCAGATGACCAAATCGCATACGCGCTGGAAGATGTCGAATACCTTCTGTCGATCCATACGCATTTACAGGACCGCCTGAGCACACTTGGCCGTTTGGAGTGGGTCAGTGAGGAATTTGCACGCCTCGAAGCGGCGGTGGGAGAAAAAAGTCGAGAGCCTCAGGAGCGCTACCAACGAATTCGCGGGTGGGACACGCTCAAGCCCAAAGGCGCCGCGGTGCTCCGTGAGTTGGCTGCCTGGCGAGAAACGGAAGCCCGACGCCGGAACGTGCCTCGCGGACGCGTCATGCGAGACGAGGTGCTCCTCCAACTCGCACGCCATCCACCCCAATCGGTCAATGATCTCCGTGGTCTTCGAGGCGTCCATTCCTCCGAAGTCGATCGACACGGCGAACAACTGTTGAGCGCCATCACCTCTGCACTTGTGCTTCCAGCGTCGGCATGGCCGGAAATCCCGCGCGAGCGGAAACCGGACCCTGAATCGACCGGCATCGTCGAACTCCTGCAAGCCGTGTTGAAAGCTCGCGCCGCAGAGGAGGGGATTGCCCCCACCATGCTTGCCACCAGCGGCGACCTGCAAACACTCGTGGAAGGAAAACAGAATCGGACAACCCTTGATGTACCCATCCTCCGTGGCTGGCGACGACAGTTGGCAGGAGAACTGCTTTTACAAGTATTAGATGGAGCGGTCACCATCACCGTAGACCCGACCTCCGGTGCCCTCAGGATGACCCAGGAAATGCCTCGAACGCTTCAGACCTGACAAGCGGTCTTTCGCTCAGCCTATCTGATTGTTCAAAAACGGCCCTTACTAGCCCTTCCCCTCAAAGTCCCTTCTAACATGTCCGCCATACACCCGATTTGCCCTGGAAAAACCACAATATTCCGGGAAGGCTTTTTCATCGTCTCCCTGCAGTCCGCTCCCTAGGCAAAAACCAACTGGTATGGATCTGGCAAATCTTTAACAATGCCCCAGACCTTTTCTACACAGGAAGGAATCATGCTGAGCCAACTCTGGAAATTCTTCCTCGGTATTCTCTTTCCTGGAGGGCTGATCTTTCTCACAGCGATTGGATTTCTCCGCCCCCAGGGACTTCCACTGTGGCTACACCAGCCAATTGCAGCCCTGCCGTATATCGTCCTCACCTTTGGGCTCATCTTCGGATGGCACTTTGCCAGTAGTCGCATGATCCTTTCCCTGCTTGTTTTGGCACTCGCCGATCGAGCTCTGGTGATGTTCCCCGCCGGCAATGCGGAGCAAGGGACCGTCGACCAGACGATTGTCGCCATAACCGCCTTTTTTCTCCCTCTCAACCTGTTGGCCTTTTCCATATTTAAAGAAGATTCATTCTCGACGCTTCGCCGCGTGATGCGTGTGGTGCTTGTCTTGATTCAACCATTTCTGCTGCTCTGGCTCTGCCTTCCGGACCACTATGACCTGGCCTCCGCCTTCACACGTGACTACATCCCCTCGCTGTACACACAATGGACCCCGATTCCGCAGCCGGCGCTGTTTGCCTTTACGATAGCCGTACTGCTGCACTTCATACGATTCACTTTGCATCGTGATCCACTTGAGGGAGGGGCAGTTTGGACTCTGTTCGCGATTTTCGTGGCCTATCATACGAGCCGCTATGGCTGGCAGCCGACAAACTTTTTCATGACGGCCGGATTGATCCTATTTGTGACATCGCTTCAGTCCTTCTATCAGCGGACCTACCGTGATGAACTCACCGGAATTCCGGGATCCTTGGCCTATGATGAAGCGATCGGACAACTCGGGAAAAGATTCTCCATCGCAATCATCGGCATTGACCAACTCAGCCAGTATGGGAATATTCACGGGAAACCGGTCAGTGAACAGATTTTGAAACGGGTGGCACCTAGGGTTCAGGCCGCCTGCGCTGAGGGTCAGGTCTTCCGTACAGTCGGTGAGGACCTCACTGTCATTTTTCCTGGAAAATCCGTGACGGAAACCTTGATGACGCTGGAGACCGCACGGAAAACGATCGAAACCATCGATCTGTTCCTCCGAGGAAGAGAGCGGGTGTGGGAAAAGCCGCGAGGTTCCAAGAAGGCCGGATCACACGACCGGGCACTACCGATCACTCTGAGTATCGGGGTAGCAGAAACACTGAGCGGTAGTGCAACACTGAGCCTGACGATCAAATCGGCCTATCGCGCGCTGTATGAAGCGAAGGGGACCGGGGGAAATCTCATCAAGCGTGGGCTCATACTGCCTGAGCCTATACGGCGCTCGGATTCGAACTCAGGAAGAATTATTGCCAGCGGGGAGTACTGAGGGAGAGAATGGAAAGACGCCGATACACTTCAGTCTCACGACCAAACGAGCGTATCGAGCGCTCTACGAAGCCATGGGCCTAGCTGGTAGTCATGTCAAACGAGCCACTCCGACGAGAGAATTGATTACAAGACTCCGCATCGCCATGCTGGTTCTTTTAGATCTAACGTTTGGATTCCAGAATCATGACTGCCCATGGCATGGGTACACCTCGGGGGTCGATTCTTCTCATCCTATTAATATAAAATAGCCGTCGGCAACATACGAAGATCGTGCATTGATCACGAGTACGTTCAGTTCAGAAGCATGGTTTTTCTGTTATCCCCCCAAAGAAGGGTTTTCCCCCCTCCAGCGAATAATTTCGGAATAGTCTGAAATTGCGGTATAAATGCACGGCTTGTTTATAGTCCTGTCAAATTGAATCGAACCCCCAGATTAGGAGCTTGCGAATGACACGAGTGTCACGGTCACTATTCCCACTGCTACCGATGTTGCTGTTAGCAGGCCTGTTCCTTAGCGCGTGTGGTGGGGGCAGTGGCGAAGGAGGCGCAGGCTCTCCGCCGGTTGCCACACCCCTATCAATATCCGGAACGTTCGTCGATAGCCCTGTGGACGGTCTGCACTATACGAGCCTTCCTTCTAACCCGGCCGGAAGCGTAACCCAAAATGGGGGGCATTATCAGTGTCAGCCTGGCGATTCGATGACCTTCGACCTTGGAGGTCGGGTCATTGGCAATCCTCAGCCCTGTGGACCGATTGTCACTGCTCTCTCTGTCTTCGGCGCCACCAGCATGACGGACCAGAGAGTTGTGAACTTGTCGCAATTGCTGTTGACACTCGGTGGGATTCCTACCGGTCAAAACCCGATTCAGCTTCCGGCCACGGTTCCAGCTGGCCTGAGGAATCCTCTGAATTTCTCTGACCAGAATTTCGATCAGAATTCCCTTTCCGGAACAACACTTGTTTCTGAAGCAGAGGCGACCACCCATCTCCAAGCGTCATTCAAGACTTTATCCGTGACCGTCGTCAATAGCAGCACTGTGATGTCGAACCCGGATGGAATCAATTGCACCGCCGGAACCTGTACCTCTGTCTTTGTCACAGGTACGACGATCACCTTAACCGCGACCGGTACCGGGTTTACAGGCTGGAGCGGAGCCGGCTGTTCGGGCACCGACAGATGTGTAGTGACGTTGAATGCGGATGCTGCTGTGACGGCGACGTCCCAAGTGGCTCCGCCTCCTGCGACGCTGACCATTTTGCCGCCGCAGGGAACTGGGACAGGATCCGTCACCTGCAGCATGAACGGAGGGGTTTTCGGAGCCTGTGCCGCATCCTATACAAGCGGGACTATCCTTGTCCTTCGGGGGACGGCGGATAGCGGTTCGTCGACCTTTACCGGCTGGATCGATGGGACCGGGAATGCCACCGTCTGCAACCTTACTACTGCGGATTGTTCAATGAATCTGAACGCGGATTCAGCGGTGAGGCCCACATTCGTGTTGAATGCGACAACGCAGTTCTCGGTCACCGGTACCCCAGCGACTGCCAATGGGGGAGGAGGAGTCGTTTCGTGTAGCGTACCTGGAGGGACAGCAGCCCCTTGCGGAAGTTATCCGGTAGGTACGGCGATAACCGTGACCGCTGCTCCTAACAGCGCAAGCAATTTTACCGGTTGGACCAGCGGCATCGGAAACGCGGCGGTGTGCAACGGCACCACCGGAGCCTGTACTTTCACGTTGACCACCGACTCCTCCGTAACAGCCAACTTCAACCGGCCGATACTTTCTGTCGTGTTGGTCGGGACTGGAACCGTGACGTCGAACCCAACCGGCATCGATTGCGGCGCCAGCGGCGCCACCTGCACGGCGGCGTTTAACAAAGGCACCTCCATCACATTGACTGCCAGTGCCCAGTTCTCTGGTTGGAGCGGCGCCAGCTGCTCTGGCACTGGTACCTGTGTGGTCACATTGAATCAAAGCACCACGATAACGGCCACCTTTAACGATGCCGGCCTGCCACCCTTTGCCCAACAGGCTTACCTCAAAGCTTCAAATACCAATGCTAACGATATCTTTGGATTTAGTGTCGCTCTTTACGGCGATACCCTCGCCGTGGGGGCACGGGGAGAAGCGAGTAACGCGAGGGGGGTGATCAATACCGATCAAGCCGACAATAGTGCCCCGAACAGCGGCGCCGTCTATGTGTTCACGCGTACCGCTGGAGTCTGGACTCAGCAGGCCTATCTCAAAGCCTCCAATACCGATGCGGGCGACGAGTTCGGGTCCAGCATTGTTCTCGAAGGCGACACTCTAGCTGTGGGAGCTCAGGGTGAGGCGAGTAATGCGACGGGGGTCAACGGCAATGAGAGTGACAATAGTGCCCCGAACAGCGGGGCCGTCTATGTGTTCACGCGTACCGCTGGGGTCTGGACTCAGCAGGCTTATCTCAAAGCCTCCAATACCGATGCGGGGGACAGGTTTGGGATCAGCCTAGCTCTTGCTGATGATACCGTCGCGGTTGGAGCGCGCATTGAGGCCAGCGCCGCGAGGGGGGTGGTCAATGCCGATCAAGCCGACAATAGTGCGCTAGACAGCGGGGCCGTCTATGTGTTCACGCGTACCAACGGGGTCTGGTCCCAACAAGCCTATCTCAAAGCTTCAAACACCGATGCGGGTGACGAGTTTGGGACTGGTGTTGCTCTTTCAGGCGATACCTTAGCTGTGTCAGCTCAGGGTGAGGCGAGTAACGCGAGGGGGGTGGTCAATGCCGATCAAGCCGACAATAGTGCCCCGAACAGCGGCGCCGTCTATGTGTTCACGCGTACCGCTGGGGTCTGGACTCAGCAGGCCTATCTCAAAGCCTCCAATACCGATGCGGGGGACATGTTCGGGGATGAGTTAGCTCTTTCAGGTGATACCGTCGTGGTTGGAGCGCGCTTTGAGGCCAGCGCCGCGAGTGGGGTCAATGCCAATCAAGCCGACAATAGTGCGCCAAACAGCGGCGCCGCCTATGTGTTCACCCGTACCGCTGGGGTCTGGACTCAGCAGGCCTATCTCAAAGCCTCAAACGCTGGAGCAAATCAAAATTTCGGCGGGAGCGTGGCGATTGCAGGAGATATCGTGGCCGTGGGTGCTCGGCTTGAGGATAGCAACGCGACCGGGATCAATGGCGATCAAGGAAACACTAACGCCCCTGACAGTGGGGCTGTCTATGTGTTCATGCGTAGCGGCGGGATGTGGACTCAGCAGGCGTATCTGAAAGCCTCCAACACGAATGCGGGAGATCAGTTTGGAGAAAGTGTCGCACTTTCCGGCAATACCAATACTCTGGTCGTGACGGCACCCCTTGAGGCGAGTAGTGCGACTGGGGTGAATGGTACGCAGTCAGATAACAGCGCATCAAGTAGTGGGGCAGCATATGTGTTCCAATGGTGAAGGTAAGAGCAGGGTCGTTTTTCCTCTAGTGCAGGACAGAGTCATGATGTGTGATTTGAGCAATCTACGCACCGACGAGAAGATCCTTGATTCTTTCCGCCGGTCTAGCAAGAAGCGCGATTGTTCCCTTTTCGACAATCGGACGCTGTAGTAAATCAGGATACTTAATCATCAGATCGATTAACGAGTCGTCAGATAGACTCTTTTTCGCGAGGCCAAGCTCCTTGTAGATATCCTCCTTGGTTCTCAACACGTCTTTCGGCGATAACTTTGCTTTCTTCAAAAGCGCTTTTAGTCCTGACCTCGTGAAAGGAGTTTCATAATAGTTGATCGCTATGAAGGGTTTGCCGCTCTCTTTTAACAATTGCATTGCCTGACGGCACGTGCTGCAGGTCGGTTTCTGGTAAATCGTCACCTCGGCCATGCTCAAACTCCTTGTTTCTGCATCCTACCTGCCTTGACGCCATTTTTATCCGTGTGATACATGAGTCTCATCTTATTCACGTGAACCCATATTATGTTATGCCAACGCCGATCTTCGGAACCAGTTCCAGTGGCCAGTTTTCCTGCTCCACGGACACACAACACACCTTACGAGACCTTCGCACGAAACGAAAGGGTCAGCCGGTGTTCGTCCTCGGCCATGTCTTGGCCCGAAAAGGGCAGGAAGGAAATTTTGAAGTCTTTAACGATCGCCTGGCCATCGTCAAATTCCCCGATGGCGTGGCGATCGGATATGACCCGCTGGAGCTGCTTTTGCCCACCGACATCGACGATAAAGGAACTGCCTACTTCGAAATTCGCCCCTGCCGGCAGTGCGAACAACTCTTCCCCCTGACCGCCGAAGAGTGTGAGGCAGCAGAAGAACCCACCTCTTGTCCGGAATGCCGACGCGCCTAGCAGGATGCTGGAAAAGTCCGCCAGCGGCGTTTTCGCGTCGCTCAGAGCTCAACGTACCGAAGCGTACGCCTTCGCCTCTTCGCTCGCCGCGGACCTTGCCGGACAGCCTTGCTGAGCATCCTGCACAGTGTTCTCCTGTTGCCCTAGACGTGTGGCCATTGAATCTTCCCCCCGTGCCACAATAGTTTTTCCGCAGCCTGCTAACTCGTCGCGACTAATCGACCAGCGGCGCGATTTCGATCGCTTTCTTAATCAAGCAGTCGCCGGCAAAAGATTGTAAGGACATCGGTAGCATGCCGGCATCGATTACGTGCACTGTGACAACCTGAAAGCCTTCAGCAACTTTGTTTCCTTCAAGCTTCATGGCATGGCAGATTTCGAGCTTCTTCCAAATGAGATTGTTCAAGATCGTCTCCGACGCGAGGAGCTTCATATCTGACACTGTGTCATTCACCGAGACCTTCGCTGACACGCGCGCTTTATCTTTTGGCACCTCACTCACGACGGCAAAACCTAGAAGTTCGCCTTCGGCCGAGGCGAATGGGACTGTCAGCATCGTGACGACGGCGAACGGCAAAAGCAGGAGACACAGACGCGACGTCATCGCTTACCTCCGCTCCATATCCAATTCCTCACGCGAACCTCCTGAATCTGGACGATTCGTACGAGATCTTGGCTGGTCGGCCGAAGAGCTCCTCCCGTGGCCGACAGCACTCGTACCGATTGGCTTGATTGACTTCGGCTGCGAGGTCGTCGCTGGTACCAGCCAGACCATTATGCACCCTAAAGCGAGAACGAGAAATCCGACGAGTGCCATAACCCGCAAGGGCATGGGGGGCTCCGATCATGAACGGTTCGCCACTGCAGTATGCCAATCGAAAAGATTCAATTCAAGATCCTGCCTCTCCGAGCATGGTAGACTTTCCTCACTCTTATGTAATCTGGTACCGAAGTGAAGGAGCACAATCATGCCACATGATTTCATGCCAGGGCTCGCCGGCGTACCGGCAGCCAAATCCGCGGTTAGCGATGTGGATGGGCAACGTGGTGTACTTGAATATCGAGGTGTCCGAGTCGAGGAACTCTGTCTGCGATCGTCGTATCTCGAGACCGCCTATCTCTTGCTATTCGGGCACCTTCCGACTCACCCACAGCTCGGGCAATGGCACGAGGATGTCGTCCATCACCGTCGCATCAAATTCAAGATCGTCGATTTGCTAAAATGCCTTCCGGAACAGGGCCATCCCATGGACGCGTTGCAAGCGGCAGTCGCCGCCTTGGGCATGTTCTATCCTGGCCGGAATGTACAGGACGTCGAAAATAACTATTGGTCTACAGTCCGTCTCATTGCCAAATTGCCCACGATCGTCGCAGCCTGGGGGCGTCTACGGCAGGGAAACGAGTATATTCCACCGCGCGACGATCTCGGGTTTTCCGAAAACTTCCTCTATATGTTGACTGAGAGGGAGCCACTTCCCTTGTGGGGCAATATTTTCGACGACTGCCTCATCCTCCATGCCGAGCATACCATGAATGCCTCAACCTTCACCGGCATGGTCACCGCCTCGACGCTGGCTGATCCCTATACGGTTGTGGCCTCTTCAATCGGAGCCCTGAAGGGTCCCCTGCATGGCGGGGCAAACGAAGAGGTCGTACAGATGTTGAAAGAAATTGGTGAGCCGGGACGGGCTCGAGCGTACATCGAAGAACGGGTCCGCGCGAAACGGAAACTGATGGGCTTTGGCCATCGCGTGTATAAGGTCAAAGATCCCCGCGCGACAATCCTGCAAGGTCTCTGTGAGCAACTCTTCAAGGAATGTGGCAGTTCACCGTTGTACGAGGTGGCTTTAGAGGTCGAGCGGGTCGCAGAGGAGTTGCTGAAGGGGAAGGGGATTTATCCCAACGTCGACTTCTATTCCGGAATCATCTACGACAAGATGGGCATCGAGACCGATTTGTTTACACCGTTATTCGCTCTGGCTCGGGTGACAGGGTGGCTTGCCCATTGGCTCGAACAGCTTCGCGAGAACAAACTGTTCCGCCCAGACCAGATTTATTCCGGCGAGCATAATCGTCCGTATGTCCCCATCGAGCAGCGATAACTCCTCCCTCTCACCCTCCTTCCAGGTTGCCATCCCCCTTGACTTTACTTAAGCGCGAATTATCTCTGACCTCAGATAGACGAGGTGGCGCGCACCTCTCAATCAACGTTCAGTGATAGAGAACGAACAAGGAGGTGTAGTATGACATTAGTACGCTGGGATCCATTTCGTGAACTCGAAGATATGTCCTATCGCCTGAACCGGATGTTTAGTCGTCCCGCTTTGCCTCAGGCAAACGGCAAGGAGACGATGATTGTGGCCGACTGGGTGCCATCCGTGGACGTCAGTGAAACGGATGGGGAATTCCAGATTAAGGCGGAGATCCCTGATGTCAAGAAGGAGGACGTGAAAGTGACCCTGGAAGACGGCGTCCTCACAATCCAGGGGCAGCGCAATCAGGAAAAGGAAGACAAAGGCAAGAAGTACCATCGAGTTGAACGTACCTATGGCAGCTTCATCCGGAGCTTCACATTGCCTGATCTCATTGATGAAGAAAAGGTGAAGGCGGAGTTTAAGGATGGTGTCCTGAATCTTCAGTTGCCCAAGTCAGAGAAGGCCAAGCCGAAAGCGATCGAAGTCAAGGTTGGCTAAATCGGCCGCTGCCCCATCCTGCCGGAACAGAGGCCCGCTCAGGCGGGCCTCTTCTTGTCGGCCCCTATGTTCCGGCATCCGTTGTTTCGCACATCACGAGTTCCCAGATCAGTTTATCCAGATCGTACCGCAGCACGTAGCGATGTCCATCGTCCGCTTGAAAACGGAAGTAGCAGTGCGTCTCGGTATACCAGCGAGCCACGATTTCGGTGACTGTCCGCATGCTTCCTTCATGTGTGAAGGCCCGGGGAGTCTCCTCCCCTTTCGCGCCGGCGAACGCGTCAATAACGATATGCGACTTGTCCATGGATGGATACCCTTGTGCAAGCAGGGGAGCTGAGTTTATCATGGCGCCCGCGACACGTGAGACCTCTTACACTGGAGTGGAATGCATGATGAGAAGAGAGCGCAACACACCGACAACGACATCGATCGCGTCATCACCTGGCACCAGAGTTGAGCGCGATACCATGGGCGAGCTGGCCGTACCGTCCACTGCCTATTATGGTGTACAGACCGCCCGCGCCATCGAGAACTTTCCAATCAGCTCTTTGCGATTCCCCCGCGCCATGATCCGAGCGATGGGGCTGATCAAGCGTGCTGCCGCGACCGTCAATCTATCACTTGGCCTCCTCGACAAAAAACCGGCGGATGCGATCAAACAGGCCGCGACAGAAGTCCTGGAGGGCAAGCTCGACGCTGAGTTTCCCGTCGACATTTTTCAGACCGGCTCAGGTACCTCGACGAACATGAACACCAACGAGGTGATTTCCAATCGTGCCACTGAGCTGCTAGGCGGAGCACGAGGCAGTAAGCTGGTGCACCCAAACGATCACGTTAACCTGGGCCAATCCAGCAACGACGTGATTCCCACGGCGATTCACATTGCCGCCGGGGAGATGATACAACAGCAGCTCGTTCCTGCGCTCACCTGTTTGCAGAAATCGCTCGCACGCAAAGCGAAAGAGTTCGACAAGATCGTCAAAATCGGTCGCACTCATTTGCAGGATGCAACGCCGGTTCGACTGGGCCAGGAATTCGGCGGCTATGCGCGACAGATTGAATTAGGCATTCAACGGGTCAGGCGCGCACAAGAAGCTCTCAGCGAAGTCGCGCTCGGTGGCACAGCAGTCGGTACAGGGCTCAATTGTCATCCCAAGTTTTCGGGCAAGGTGATGGCCATCATTTCGAAGGAGACCGGCTGCACATTTAAAGAGGCAAAGAACCACTTTGAAGCGCAGTCCACTCAGGATTCGTTGGTCGAAGCGAGCGGGGGGTTGAAGACCATCGCCGTGAGCCTCATGAAGATCGCCAACGACGTTCGCTGGCTCGGCTCAGGCCCTCGCTGCGGGCTGGGGGAGATCAATTTACCAGAGACACAACCAGGCTCGTCCATCATGCCGGGCAAAGTCAACCCGGTGATTGCCGAATCGGTGACCATGGTCTGCGCCCAGGTGATCGGAAACGACGTAACGGTCACAGTGGGAGGACAGGCGGCCAACTTCGAATTGATCGTCATGCTGCCAGTGATGGCCTATAACTTATTGCAATCCATTGAACTCCTCTCGACAGCCTCAACCAATTTCGCGGTCAAGTGTATCGATGGCATCAAAGCCAACGAAGAGCGCTGCCGGAGTCTGATCGAGGAGAGTCTAGCTATGTGCACCGCCCTGGCTCCAGAAATCGGTTACGAGGCGGCCGCAAAACTCGCCAAAGATGCCTACAAGTCAGGCAAGACGGTGCGCCAGATGGCCAAAGAACAAAAAGCTCTGCCAGAAAAGCGGCTCAATGAACTTCTCGACCCCTGGGGCATGACTGAACCAGGCGGGCCAGTGGGGAGTGCTGGGGGATAAAATTACATAACCCCATGACGTGTGGCCAAAGACTCTCTTATCTGAATGGGGGATACGTCAGGCAAAGGATCTCTTTTGGTGGGGTGCTCTTCCAGTTCTTCTGGATAAGTTTCTTAACAACTAACTACAAAGAGCCATATGAAGTCATCATGACGCACCTCTTGATCGAAGGACGTCAGGATGGGTATCTATATGGCCTCCGCTGAGAATTGTGGATAGATATCTGTCGGAGTCTTTGACACTCTAAAACCCTCTATGCTAAAGTCCGCGAAACTGTTGAAGTTCTTGTCACTTCGCTACCCATATATCTTCTTAGGAAACAAAGCATGAGCGCAACGAACTCGCATGTGATTGTTGTGGCCGGGGCCGGACCAGCCGGGATGGCAGTGGCTGCTTCGCTTGCGAAGGTCGGTCATGAAATCATTGTCCTGAACCGTGACATTAAATTCGGCGGGTTGGCTGAATACGGGATCTTTCCGGCAAAACTCAAGCTTCGCGGCGGTCTCAAAAAGCAATACTGGGAATTGCTCGAACGACCGAACGTTCATTATTTCGGCAACGTCTCAATCGGCAACGGCAAAGATCTCACTGTCGAAGAAGTCCGGGAACTGGGCGCCAGCGCGGTCGTGTTTTCTATCGGCGCCCAAGGCACCAAAGCCATCGGTGTAGAAGGGGATTCGGCCAAGGGCGTGTTCCACGCGAAGGATGTCGTGTACCACTTTAATCGGCTCCCTGGATTTGGCGATCGCCCGTTTGAAATGGGCAAGCATGTTGGGATCATCGGGGCCGGCGATGTGATGGTCGACATCTCACACTGGCTGGTCCGCTACAAGAAAGTTGAGCGGGTCACAGCGATCGTGCGGCGTGGGCCTGCCGAGCGAAAGTATAATCCGAAGGAAATTCGCGCAGTCTGCGCGAATATGGATGTGGACGGGATCACCAAAGAGGTGGCTCGGATCAAGGATCGCCTTGCCGCGGTCGGCCAGAACGCAGACGAAGTACTTAAAGGCCTGACTGACGAGTTTACGAAATGCGAACCAAAGGTCAGCGATACGAAAATGAGCTTTAAGTTTTTGGCCTCTCCCAAGCGTATCCTAGTGAACGGAAACAATCGGGTATGTGGGTTGGAGATGGAAGACAACAAGCTGGAGCCAAAAGGCAACGATACCGCAGCCGTGGGTTTGAAACAGTATTATGAGTTCCCTTGCGACGCCGTAGTCTTTGCTGTCGGTGACAAAGTCGATGAGACCGTCGGACTACCCTATAAAAGCGGCATGTTTGTCACCAATCCCATTAAGACCAATCTTGACCCTGATGATGCGCTCTTCCAGGCTTATGATGAAGCCACGGGCAAGATCGTCGACGGCGTGTTTCTCGCTGGATGGGCACGAAAGGCGAGCGAAGGTTTAGTCGGCATTGCGAAACGGGACGGGGATTGGTGCGCCGAAGTTGTGGGCCGATATCTTGCGACCAAACCATTGAGCGGCAACTCTGCTGCGAAAGTTGTCCTCGACAAGCTTGCCTCGATCCTCAAGACGCGCAAGAGCCATCCAGTCGATGTGAAGGGGCTCCGCATACTTGAATCGAGAGAAAAACATCAGCAGGGTACGACAGATTGTATCGGGGAGTTCAAATACTCGAGTAACCAAGAAATGATCAGACTCATCGAGGAGGAAAAAGTTTAACGACGAGAAAAGACCGGTCGAACCGTTATCCATCCCCCCACTTCAGTTTTTCTCGCAGGACTTCATAATATCCACTTTCCGGGAAGCGAATAAGTCTTGTCTTATGTTCCGACACCTTGATTTCCACCGTATCGCCCTGCGTCAACGCCACTCCGACCTGACCATCCAGCGTCGCCATCGCGCCATCATCCTTGCTTGTCAGTGTCACTTCGATTTCAGCGGTTCCCGGAACGATCAGGGGACGGTGCGTCAACGTGTGGGGACAGATCGGCGTCACCATGAGCGATTGAACAGCCGGATTGATAATAGGACCTCCGGCCGAGAGCGAGTAGGCCGTCGATCCCGTCGGTGTGGAAACAATCACTCCGTCGCCTCGCAAATTGGTAACGAATTGTCCCTGGATGGCAATCTTCAGTTCGATCATGCGAGCCAGCGTACCTTTGCTGATGACGACATCGTTCAACACCACCCCTTGGGCAACCGTTTCTCCATGCCGATGAATATGCGTCCGTAGCATGAGTCGCTCATCGAGGACAAAGTCATTGGCAAATACCCGTTCGAGCGAAGGGTATAGGTTCTCCAAACGGACTTCGGTCAAAAATCCCAGTCCGCCCATGTTGACCCCCAGGATGGGAATGCTTCGTTCCCCCGCAAGGCGAGCGGCATTCAACATCGTTCCATCGCCGCCCAAGACAAGCAGTACGTCCGCTTTGCCCGCCAACTGAGTTTTCTGATAGCCTCCCTGTTCACCGAGAAGCGTTGCCGACGTCGTGTCTACGATCACATCGATGCTTCGCGCCCGGAGCCAGGTGACTACGTCTTTCAATGTGTTTTTAACCTCAGGAAACTTAGGTTTTGTCAGAATCCCGACACTTTTGCTTTTCATTGGTAAAATCCCGTCGTGATTCCATCGCAAGATATCGGGGAAAATGTGCGGGATTGTATCGGGAGGGTTCTTTTGAAGTCAACGAATCGAAACATGACAGGCCCATATCACGGGGATTCCGTCGACTCTTTTTTTCGCTTGTGCGAATATCTCGTAGCCTTGACACTTAAAATCCTTCTAGTTAGAATTAGGCCAGATTTTTCGATAGGTTTGCGCGCATGCAACTGGTTATAGGCTCCACCTAAAAGGAGGTAGGATGTTCGAACGATTCACGGACAAGGGTCGGAAGATCATCATCCTCGCACGCGAAGAGGCTGAGCGTCATCAAAACGACTACCTCGGAACCGAGCATCTCGTCTTGGCTATTCTCCGTGAGTCAGACGGGATTGCCCTGATGATCTTGAAAAAGATGGGACTCTCGACCGAACAAATCCGTTTAGAAATTGAGCGGAATTTGCCCGGCGGGGGAACCACCATGACCTTTGGAGAGATCCCCTTCAGCCCTCGGGTCAAGAAGGTCATCGAATATGGGGTCGAAGAAGCCCGTCTCCTTGGACACAATCATATCGGTAGTGAACACCTCTTATTGGGCCTCCTCCGAGAAGAGGAGGGAATCGGCGGAAAGATCCTCCGTAGCTTAGGTGCCAATCTCCTGACGGCCCGACAATTGACCGTGACATTCTTGCGAAAATCTGCACCCCGCGAACGCGACCGAAAGAGCAACACCCCGGCACTCGATGAGTTCGGTCGTGACCTGACCCAGCTTGCACAGGAAGGGCATCTGGATCCTGTCATCGGTCGAGCCGATGAAATCGAGCGGGTACTTCAGATTTTGAGCCGCCGTTCAAAAAACAATCCCGTACTCATCGGGGAAGCCGGCGTCGGCAAGACCGCCATTGTGGAAGGTCTTGCACAACGGATCATCCAGTCCGAGGTGCCGGATAACCTTCTCTCGAGACGCGTCATCGCACTCGATCTCGGTTCACTGGTTGCAGGGACAAAATATCGCGGACAGTTTGAGGAACGACTGAAGGTCGTGATGAAGGAAATTGTCCAGGCCGGGAACATCATCATCTTTATCGATGAACTTCACACTTTGGTGGGAGCAGGGGCGGCGGAAGGGTCGATTGATGCCTCCAACATGCTCAAGCCCGCACTGTCACGCGGCGAAATTCAATGCATCGGCGCCACGACTCTCGATGAATACCGGAAGCATATTGAGAAAGATGGAGCTCTCAAGAGACGGTTCCAACCGATTCACGTCCAGCCACCCAGCATCGAGGAAACGGTGCTGATCATCCAAGGGCTCCGTGATCGATACGAAGAACATCATGGCGTAGAGATTTCCGAAGAGGCGATCCTCGAAGCGGTTAAGCTTTCCGATCGGTATATTAGCGACCGCTTCCTCCCGGACAAGGCCATAGATTTGATTGACGAGACGGGGTCACGGGCAAAATTGCAGACGTATGCCCTGCCATCTGACCTGAAGGCGATGGAGCAAGAGCTGAAAAAGGTCTCTCGCGAAAAGGAACTGGCCATCTCGATGCAGAACTTCGAGGAGGCCGTCCGCCATCGCGAGGAAGAAGAACGGCTCCGCAAACTCCTCGATGAATCGAAGCGCGAGTGGAAGAAAAATCAGGAAAAGAATAAGCCGACGATCGGAAAAGAAGACGTGGCTTATGTTGTCTCCAAGATGACGGGCATTCCGCTCTTCAAGCTTGAAGAGGAAGAGTCAAACAAACTGCTTCGCATGGAAGAATTCCTCCATAAACGCGTGGTCGGCCAGAACGAAGCGATTTCTGCCGTGGCCCGGGCCATTCGACGGTCACGTGCAGGACTGAAGGAAGCGCGGAAGCCTATCGGGTCCTTTATTTTCCTGGGACCCACCGGGGTCGGGAAAACCGAGCTGGCAAGAACGTTAGCTGAGTTCCTCTTCAATAGCGAAGACTCACTCATTCGTATTGACATGTCAGAATATCAGGAAAAGTTCACCAGTTCTCGACTCTTCGGAGCTCCTCCGGGGTATGTGGGATACGAAGAAGGTGGCCAATTGACTGAACGGGTCCGCCGTAGGCCCTACTCAGTGGTCCTGTTCGACGAAATCGAAAAGGCCCATCCTGATGTGTTCAATATTCTGCTACAGGTATTGGACGACGGGGTATTGACCGACAGCCTGGGACGCAAGGTCGACTTCAAGAATTGCGTGATCATCATGACTTCCAATATCGGGACCAAGATGATCCAGAAGGGGGTCTCCCTCGGATTCCAGAGCACCGAAGGCGATCAGGAGCGTCACAAGAAAGAAGAGGTGTTGGGAGAATTGCGCCGGTCGTTCAGCCCGGAGTTTCTGAACCGGATCGATGAGATCGTGGTCTTCCACCAACTGGATAAAACGCATCTCTATAATATCCTCGACATTCTCTTAGGGGAACTCAACCTACGTCTCCTCGACAAGGGTGTGGAGCTCGAGGTCGAGGATGATGTCAAGCAGTGGTTAATTAAAGAAGGCTATGAACCGCTCTATGGAGCCAGACCGATGCGCCGGACGATTCAACGTGCGATCGGCGACCCACTCTCGGAAGAGATGATAAAAGGACGCTTCAAGGAATCCCAAAAGATTCGAGTGGTGCTTCGAGACGGCGCTCCGGTTTTCATCGAGCAGGAGGCCATGGCTGGCGTCTAATGTCCCAGCCTGTACCTGTGAGCCGTCATCGCATAGAGTACGACACGCGACCCTTGTGGCGGCAGTGACCACAAGGGTCGTGCTATTTAGCCCCTCCTGCACGATCACTTATTTTCGTCGATCCAGTTTGCGTGATAGATGGATGAAGATTTATGACTACGGCCTTTGAACTGCCCCTCTCCACATGGGTACCGGGTCCCGTTCTTGGTATCGAGACGTCGTGTGATGATACAGCGGCCTCGGTGCTTGCTGGAGACGGAGCTGTCCTCTCAAACATTATTACGTCGCAGCATGCCGTACATCAGCGATTTGGGGGTGTCGTTCCCGAACTCGCCTCCCGTGCCCACATTGAATCGATTGAAGAGGTCTCCAGTGAGGCGCTGCAACAAGCCGGTCTCACATGGAGAGATCTCACTGGAATTGCGGTGACCCAGGGACCTGGTCTGGCAGGGGCTCTACTCGTGGGGATTAATTATGCAAAAGCGCTTGCCTATGCATTGAATATTCCGATAGTCGGTGTGAGCCATCTTGAAGGTCACATCGCTTCAGCCTGGTTGCAGGACCACGCGTTTCCTTTACCCTGCGTGGTCCTCGTTGTATCGGGCGGACATACCCATCTCTATTATAAGGAACCGAACGGACATTGCAGGCTACTGGGCTCCACCAGAGACGATGCGGCAGGGGAGGCCTTTGACAAAGGGGCTCAAATGCTTGGGCTGGAATACCCAGGGGGGCCCGCCATTGATCGCTTGGCTCGGCAGGGAAACCCAAATGCCGTTGCGTTTCCACGATCCTATCTCAAGAAGGGGAGTCTTGATTTTAGCTTCAGTGGTTTAAAGACGGCACTCCTCTATGTACTTCAAGCCATGCCTGAGCAATCCCGTATAACCCAGGCTGCTGACCTTGCTGCAGGTTATCAGGAGGCCATTGTGACAATCTTGATTGACAAAGCCTTTGCCGCAGTCCAGTCATCCGGTGCTCGTGCATTGGCCGTCGTCGGAGGGGTGTCTGCCAATACTCGGTTGCGCGCGGTTCTTCAGCAACGAGCCACATCCGAAGGTCTCTGCCTGAGCCTTCCTCCATTAGCCTACTGTACGGATAATGCGGCAATGATTGCGGCGGCAGGGAGGCAGGCCCTTCGCGCAGGGCTGCGCGCATCCCTGGAACTGGATGCCCAAGCATCGCTGACTTCACCCTTCGCACAGGCGCTCTAAACAGCGACTATAAGGAAACGACGTCCATTCCAGAAATTCACGGACAGGTGCTCGGTCTCCGTGCCAGCCAGCTCACGATGCTTGAGCGGCTGTATCGTCGACGCGTACCCGTGGATCAAGTCCTGTCGATGGAAGCGGCAAAAACCCTCGCACAGTTCACGCATGAGATTCGTCGTCCCATCGGACTGGTTCTTAACAGGCGCGGGGCCGTCCAAGACGTCCTGGTCGGTGCAGGCATAGAGCCTTCCCCGACAGTCCTAACGACATTTCGAGCAAGCATGCGATCATTGAGGGGCCTTCGACTCATCCGCTCACATCTGAACGAACAGTCTATCAGTCAAGAGGAACTTACCATGTTAGGCCTTCTACGACTTGACATGATTGGAACATTGGCTGTCACGCCTAAAGGCGAACCAGGATTGCTTTCCCTGGCCCACCTCAATCCACCCAATCCACAGGGGCAGTTGCAAACGCTGCTGACGCCTACTCTGGTTCATGAATGCCCAGTGAATTTCGAGACATTCATACGTGAACTCGAGTCCGACCTCCAACGTCAGAGCGGATCGCACACGCTGGCCCGGAGTCAGACCGCCATCCTCGTGAGCGCCTCGCCCAGGAGCAAGGCCGAGCAAGAAGAGCGCCTCGCTGAGTTGGCCGAACTGGCCTCCTCTGCAGATCTCGCAGTGATCGACCGTTTAGTGCAACGCACACAGAGCGGTCATCATCGATTTCAATTGGGAAGCGGGAAGCTCAAAGACGTGCTGATACAAGCCATGCAAAAGGGCGCGGACCTCCTCATCTTCGATCAAGACCTGGGTCCGGCGCAGGTGCGCGCCATCTCGGAGATTTCTGACCTCACGGTCATCGATCGAACCCAGCTGATTCTCGACATCTTTGCGCAACGGGCACATAGCCGAGAAGGCAAGGTACAGGTCGAATTGGCGCAACTTCGCTATCTGCTCCCCCGTCTCTCCGGACAGGGAACCAGTCTCTCACGCTTGGGCGGAGGGATCGGCAGCAGAGGTCCAGGTGAAACAAAGCTCGAAACGGACCGTCGTCGCATCAGAGAGCGCATCGATCATTTGGAGCGAGAAGTCGAGGGCTTTGCGAGGCACCAAGACCAACGGCGCTCACGCCGCATCCGACAGGCATTCCCAGTCCTGTCCATCGTGGGATATACGAACGCCGGCAAATCGACTTTGCTCAATGTTTTAACGAGCAGTCAGGTAAGCACGGCCCCCCGCGTCTTTGAAACGCTTGACACCACGAGCCGCAGACTGCGTTTTCCGAAAGGCAGGGAAGTCATCATTACCGACACGGTGGGGTTTATTCGCGATCTTCCCAAAGATCTCCTCGCAGCCTTTAGGACGACATTGGACGAATTACGCGATGCCGACATCCTTCTGCATGTGGTCGATGCAGGGGCGAAAGATCTAGATGCTCATATCGCAGCGGTCGACGCCGTTCTTCAAAGCCTCACACTCGATCAGCTTCCACAGGTCCTGGTGTTCAACAAGTGCGACCAACTCCCGGCCGCACAAGCGGAAGCCCTGTCTCGACGGTATGGCGCAATCGGGATTTCGGCTTTGCATCCGGAGACCTTGCCTCCATTGATCCAGCATCTTGAAGAACGATTGACTACGCTCGTCCCAGCTGACGACCCTTCCAAGAACTCAGCGACCGCGTCACTCCCAATTGCATCTCGCCATTAACCTGCTGCACAATCAGTCCTCGCGGTAATACCCGTCATGACAATGAAACCACTGCCAGCATCGGATCATCGGAAGCGTGTTCGAAAGATTGCGGACACGCTTCAACGCGTGATGCACAACCCGAAGATGGAACTCGACCACTATTCCCCGTGGGAGTTGCTCGTGGCCACGATCCTCTCCGCCCAATGTACCGACCAACGCGTCAATCAGGTGACTCCATCACTCTTTCGACGTTATCGACGACCGGCAGAGATGGCAGAGGCCAATCCCCCTGAACTCGAACTGCTCATTCGTTCAACCGGTTTCTTTAAAAACAAAGCGAAGCATCTCATCGCCTGCAGCAAGGCCGTGACCGAGTGTTTCGGCGAACAGGTCCCCCAAACAATGGATGAGTTGATCGCCTTACCCGGCGTCGGAAGAAAGACCGCGAATGTCGTCCTCGGGAACGCCTTCAGTCAGCCTGGTATCGTCGTCGATACCCATGTGAAACGTGTGGCGAAGCGACTCGGCCTGACCAAATCCGACAATCCGGACCGTGTCGAACAAGACCTGCAACAGCTGCTGCCGAAATCCCAGTGGACAGACTTTTCGCAACGCTTGTTGTTGCATGGCCGCTACGTCTGTCTTGCCAGAAACCCGAAGTGCCGTACCTGTCCGGTTTACCGGCTCTGTCTATGGAAAGAGAAAGGTCCACAATGATTCGTAGCATGACGGGTTTCGGCCGACGACAGGCTCCCTGGCAGGATGGGTCAGTGACGGTGGAAATGCGTTCCGTCAACCATCGCTTTCTCGAAATCGCCTGTCGGCTGCCCCGGCCATTGAGCCACCTGGAAGATTTGTTCAAGAAAGCCGTCCAGCAGTGCTGTAACCGTGGACGTATCGACGTTACGGTGACAGTTCAAGGAGGCAAAGGCCGAGTCGGAAGCGTCAATCTTGACCAACCCCTCGCGAAGCAGTACCATCAGGCCCTCCGCACCCTCAAAAAATCCCTGAAGCTGAGCGGCTCCATTGATCTTGCGCTCATGGCCGGGCTCCGCGATGTGGTGTCGGTATCGGATCAACCAGCGGAAGACCCGAAACTCGCAAAGATGGTCCAACAAGTGACCGCCCAGGCACTAACAGATCTTGACGCCATGCGAAGGCGTGAAGGACAGGCCCTGGCGGAGGATATGCGAGCGCGGATTCAGACCATCCGCGGGCATAAAGCTCATGTGGCCGTTCGTACTCCTCTGCTGGCCCAAGAGGCCTTTGACAGAATGAGGGTCCGTGTGGAAAAGTTGCTCGGCTCGGAAATTCCCGATTCTCCCCGGCTCTATCAGGAGTTGGCGGTGTATGCGGACCGGGGCGATATTACGGAGGAATTAGTCAGATTGGATTCGCATATGATACAGTTTGAGGAGACATTCAATCGTACAGAATCGGTGGGCAAGACCCTCGATTTCCTGCTCCAGGAAATCGGACGGGAAGTCAATACGATCGGTTCAAAAGCCAATGATGCGGAAGTCGCTGGTCATGTGGTCCAGATGAAGGCCGAACTCGAACGCATTCGCGAACAGGTTCAAAACGTCGAATGAGCTCAAGCACTACGACAAGTTCTACCGCAGCTGCAGCTGGCCAACCCCGGTCCTCGATGGATCGACGGGGAATTCTTTTCATTATCTCCGCGCCTTCAGGGACAGGGAAAACCACGCTCTGCAAGCAACTCACGAGGAATCTTCCCGGATTGTGGCATTCAATTTCCTATACCACGAGGAAGCCACGGCCAGGCGAAGAGCATGGGCGCGAATATTACTTTATCGAGGAAGCGGTATTCCAAGAGATGATTGCGCGAAATGAATTCGTCGAGTGGGCACGCGTGTATGGACATCTCTATGGCACACCGTGGAAATCGCTGACCGAAAAGATCGATCAAGGCGTCGACGTGTTACTGGAGATTGATGTGCAAGGGGCCATGCAGGTCAAGAAACGATTCGAGGATTCGGTGTCGATCTTTATCCTTCCTCCCTCGATGACCGTGCTCCGGTCCCGGCTCCAAACCAGGGCCTCCGATACACCGGAAGAGATTCAACGGCGACTGCACAAAGTGAAAGAAGAGGTATGGAGTTATCGGGAGTACGCCTATATCGTTCGAAACGAACACCTCGACCGATCGCTTCGCGATCTTGAGAGCATCTTCTGGTCAGAGCGCTTGAAGACGAAGCGATTGAACATGACCTGGCTCGAGAACAATTTCATTCTTGAGGACGAACAGAAAACTGGAGATCGCAAAGATCTTCCTTAACCCAAAGGAGTACGTATCCATGATCGACATGTTGAGACTTTTACCCCAATACACTGCAGGAGAATTTGATTCACGCCACCGTCTGGCGATCATCGCGGCCCAGCGAGCGAAGCACATTTTGCAGGGATCACGCCATGGCGCCTCGCGCTTCACCAAAGAAACAACCATTGCCCTCGATGAAGTGCTCAGGGGACAGACCAAATACCTCGTCGATGAAGAAGCGCGGAATGCGATGAAGGAGGCGAAGCGCGGCAAGGAGGGCGAAATGGAGCGCATCGCCATGATGACCGGCGACGACGCGAAGGAGATCAAGAAAGAGTTGAGCGTCTATGTCGACGATACCCCAAAGCCGGTGGTGAGTGAGAGCGAGGAATAATTGGTGAAAGCCTCCGGTCCCATAGGGCCCACGTTAATCGGAAAGCAGATCGTCCTCGGCGTGACCGGCAGCATCGCAGCCTATAAAGCTGTCGTGTTGCTCCGGACCTTGCTCCGCGAAGGAGCAATTGTGCATGTGGTGATGACGCAATCGGCTATGAAGTTCGTCACTCCTCTGACGTTTGAAGTGCTCTCCGGCCATCCCGTCTCGACAGATCCGTTCGAGACGCATCAAGAGATGAAACATTTGACGTTGTCTGAACAGGCGGATGCTATTGTCATCGCGCCGGCGACGGCCAATTGTCTTGCAAAGTCAGCATTGGGGCTGGGTGACGATTTGCTCTCGACCATGCTCCTCACCGCACAGTGCCCGCTGATTGTGGCTCCCGCCATGGATGGAGGGATGTGGACCCACCCATCCGTCACCGAACACGTAAGAACGTTGCGTGACAGGGGAACGATCGTGGTGGAGCCTGAAGAAGGTCCACTGGCTTCCAGACGGATCGGTCAAGGCCGTTTGGCAGAGGAACATACAATTCTGGAGGCTATCCAGACGGCGTTGGCTCCTCGACGCGATTGGCAAGGGCACCGCGTTCTAGTTTCGGCTGGCCCGACGCAAGAACCGATCGATCCGGTGCGCTTCATTTCAAACCGCTCTTCAGGGAAAATGGGCTATGCCATCGCTGAAGCCGCCCAGGCGAGGGGGGCACAGGTCATTCTCGTCACCGGTCCCACAGCCCTACCACCTCCGAGAGGCGTTGAAATCGTTTCGGTCGCCACGGCTGAAGACATGACGAGGGCCCTCTCAGCGCGTCTTACATGGTCCACAGCTGTGATCATGGCCGCCGCCGTGGCGGATTTTCGTCCTAAGCATCCAGTCGCGCAAAAATTAAAGAAACAGGAGCGAACCGATCAGACACTTGATCTCGAGCGGACCACTGACATCCTGGCCTCCTTGTCTGCCCAACGGACCACGCAACTGATGGTTGGCTTCGCTGCTGAAACCAGCGATCTGATAGCTCACGCGAAAAACAAGCTGAAAGCGAAAGGGCTCGACCTTATTGTCGCGAACGATGTCACGATAGAGGGAGCGGGGTTCGGAAGCGATCAGAACGCTGCTACATTGATCGATCGACATGGAGCCATATTGGATCTGCCGCTGATGCCAAAACGAGCGCTCGCCGATGCGATCCTGAATCGGGCTCAAAAACTGATCAGCGCCAGGCAATCCAACCAGACCTCCAAGCCAGTTGCAGGGGGAGGCTAATAACCTATGGCTCAGAATCAGAAAGTTTCCGAGAACTCTCTGCAGATCGATCGTCTGGCTACCCAGTTAGCCAAAGACCCGCATTCCAAAGTGTTCATGCCGCTAGCCGAAGAGTACGGGAAAGTCGGCATGTGGCAGGAAGCCGCAGGCGTCCTTGAAGACGGCCTGAAATTTTATCCCGGTTTCATCACCGCCATGGTCGCACTCGGTCGGGCCTATGACCACATGGGTCAGGCCACGAAGGCTAAGGCGATTCTAGAAGAATCCGTCAAATTGAGCCCGGAAAACCTGCGTGCGCACCGCACGTTGATCAAAATCTATACGAGCCAGGGACTGCACGATGCAGCGCTCCAATCCTGCTCCGTCATCCTTGCTGTCAACCCGCGGGATGAAGAAGTGCTCTCGGCCCAATCTGCCTTAGGCGGACCGCTGAAACAAAAGAAAGAAGCGGAACGGCCAAAGGCAGCAACACCACCTGCGCCTGTCGAACCCAAGACCTCCACCACGGAAATGAGTGCACCACTAGATATGCCGGTCTTAGCGCCGGAGAAACCAGAGATCGCCCCTACCGACTCACTTATTACCGCAACAAAACTGATCGAGACAGCACTCCACACACACGATCAAACAGGGGAGCACCTCCCGGTGCCGGAGTCTCTTCTCCCAGCCGCGGACCCCGCACCGGTACCCCCACCGTTGCCTCACACTAAAGTCGTGCCCCAACTGGAAGCCTGGCTTCGCACCATTGCGTCACGTCGTTGCGACGTGTGACACCACGAACGAGTCGTCCCCTCAAAACTTCCTAATATTTTTCGCACGTTTGACCGGTCTGAGGCGGACTGATACAATGCCGCGCTACTGGATCCTGGCACGAGGAATCGTCCTCACGTCCCCAGTATTCAAACCCGACGACATGCTACGGATACGAATCTTACACGGTCCAAATCTGAATCTCCTCGGGACCAGGGAGCAGTCGATTTACGGCACCCTGTCCCTCGACGCCCTGGACTCAGCCATCACGAAACTGGCGAAGGAGTTGGCAGTGACGGTGGACCTGCGCCAATCAAATAGTGAAGGTGAACTGGTCACCTGGATTCAAGAGGCTCGGGCGGCATACGATGGGATCATCATCAATCCGGCCGCCTATACCCATACAAGCATCGCAATCCGGGATGCCATTGCGGCAGTTGGCCTGCCAACGATTGAGGTGCATCTGTCCAATATCCATCAGCGGGAAGAATTCCGTCATCGGTCCTATATCGCAGGAGTCGCTATCGGACAGATAGCCGGGTTCGGTCCAATCGGCTATCTCCTCGCCCTCCGCGGACTGCACAACCATCTGACTGCATCCGGGTGCCTGAAGAACATCACGGGGTCATCGACAGCACGACAGACAGCAAGAAGAACGAGATAATCGTGGGGAGCGTCGAACGGGTTCTTACAGTTTGAAGGGAGTATCGAGTGATTTCTACGACCGATTTTCGCGGTGGCGTGCGACTCATGGTTGATAATCAGCCTTTTTATATCATCGAATTTCAACATGTAAAACCAGGCAAGGGCGGAGCGTTCGTGCGCACCAAGCTCAAGAGCTATCTTTCAGGCAATGTCCTGGATCGCACCTTCCGATCAGGAGAGCGGTTCGAAGAGCCGAATCTCGAAGAACGGACCATGCAATTTCTCTATGCAACCGACGATTCCTATACCTTTATGGATACGGAGACCTTCGAGCAACTGACATTCGAAAAAGGCAAGCTCGGCGAAAATGCGGACCTCTTGAAAGAAAACATGACAGTGAAGATTCTCGTGTACGAACATCGCCCGATCGACGTTGAGTTGCCCATCTTTGTCGAGCTGAAAGTGGCCGACACCGAACCCGGTTTCCGGGGCGACACCGCGACCGGTGGCACCAAGCCCGCCACCCTCGAAACCGGCGCCATCATCAAAGTGCCGCTCTATCTGGAATCCGGAACCGTGATTAAGATTGATACGCGTACCCGAGCTTATGTGGAGCGTGTTCGGTGAGCAAACAGAGGTCGAGCAAGTCGAAGTCTCGAGGGACGCCGATCATCCTACCTCAGGCCTTTGCCACGACTCAAAGCGGGCAGGTGACACCCTTGCTGTCAGGACAACAGACCAAACACATCCAAGAACTGATCGATCTGCTCAAAAAGAACAATCTGACCGAACTGGAACTGGAGCGCGAAGGGCTCAGAATCCGCGTGCGACACGAAACCGGAATCAGAACGATTACCACCGCCGTCCCGGAGCAAGGAGCATCCGTTTCAACAGCAACCTCTCAACCACTCGCCGCGGCGGGCACACAGACCGAAGACACGACGGGCATGATTACCATCGCGTCCCCGATCGTCGGTACATTCTATCGGTCTCCCTCGCCGGATGCTGATCCCTATGTTGAAGAAGGCGATTACGTGAAAAAGGGACAGGTCCTGTGTATCGTTGAAGCGATGAAATTGATGAACGAGATCGAGTCAGAGGTAGACGGACGGGTGACGAAAGTTCTGGCTGAAAGCACCAAGCCAGTGGAGTATGGCCAAGCGCTCTTCCTCGTCGACCCGACAGCCACGCCCTAACCCGCTTCCACGACCTACACCGGAGTACTTACGTGTTCAAGAAAGTGTTGATAGCCAACCGTGGTGAGATCGCGCTCAGGGTGATTCGTGCCTGTAAGGAACTCGGCATTAAAACCGTGGCGATCTTTTCCGAAGCCGATGCGGCGAGCCTCCATGTGCGCGCAGCCGACGAGAAAGTCTGTGTGGGACCTCCTGACGCATCCCTCAGCTACCGAAATATTCCCAATGTCCTGAGCGCAGCCGAGATCACCGGGGCGGACGCCATCCATCCCGGTTATGGGTTCCTTTCTGAGAATGCACACTTCGCTGAAGTCTGCGAATCCATCGGCGTCAAATTCATCGGCCCGACATCCGAACATATCGCCCTCCTGGGCGACAAAGCCAAAGCGCGCGAAATCGTCGCCCGCAGAGGCTTACCTGTCACGCCAGGCAGCCCGGGTGAACTGAAAAGCGAACAGGAAGCCCTCGAAGCCGCCACCAAAATCGGCTATCCCGTCATTATTAAAGCCTCATCCGGTGGAGGAGGACGCGGCATGCGCGTCGTCAATAAAGCCGAGGACCTCGCGCGCGCATTTCAAGCCGCGCAAGCGGAGGCGAAAACCACGTTCGGCAACGATGCCGTCTATCTCGAACGCTATTTTCTCGAGCCTCGCCATATCGAAGTGCAGATTGCCGCCGACCATCGTGGACATGTCGTGCATTTCGGCGAGCGCGACTGCTCCATCCAACGCCGGCATCAGAAGCTCCTCGAAGAAACGCCATCGCCAGCCGTCGACGAGAAATTGCGCAGGGAAATCTGCCGCGTCGCCGTCGAAGCCGTCAAAGCGGTACACTACCGGAATGTCGGTACGGTCGAGTTCCTGCTCGACAAGGACCACAACTTCTTCTTCATGGAAGTCAACACCCGCATCCAGGTGGAGCATGCGATCACCGAAATGGTCACCGGAATTGATCTCATCAAGGAGCAGATCCGGCTCGCGGATGGGCAATCACTCTCGTTCAAGCAGCAAGACATCAAGCTCAGCGGGCATAGTCTCGAATGCCGCATCAATGCTGAAGACCCGGAGAGGTTTACGCCCTGCCCCGGAATGATCAGGAAGTACAATGCGCCTGGCGGATTCGGTGTACGCGTCGATTCGGCGATGGAATCGAACATGATGGTCGTCCCGTTCTACGACTCGATGATTGCCAAAGTCATCACCCATGGTCGGAACCGGCAGGAATCCATTGCCCGCATGCGTCGAGCCCTCGACGAATTCGTCATCGAAGGTATCAAGACGACGATCTCGCTCCACAAACGCATCCTCAACGACCCCGACTTCCAAAAGGGCCATGTCTCCACCACATTCCTTGAACGCTTCCTCGCCAGTTAGCGCAACCCACAACGCATTGCGCTGGTTGCCACACCGTTTGGCTCGATTCAATTGTCTGGTGAGTCTCGCCACACCAATCCAACCACCTGCTCAATAGATCACTAAACAGGATTATTTTGAACCGCCAGGGCTTTGGCTCCCACAGGAAACTCGCCAAACTGTGTATAAGGGTGAGCTTCCTCGTGACACCCCACGATAGAAGATTCGCTTCAAGTAGGAAATCAACGCATTGAACGCCACGGAACCACCAATGGTAGAAAAATGAATGAATGATCCGTCAAGCCACAAAATATGGGGGCTGAACCGCACAGGCCACAATGCCCATATTTTAGGCAAACTGCTACGAGATCTCTCAGTGTCGGCCATTTTTCACGCGATAAGCCTCTCATCCACAGAGTTATCCACAGAAGCTGTGGAACAGAACCTTTGCAAGTGCGGGGGGGGGGCAAGACATGTGCCGTGCAACTCGGTAAATCTGTGTTAAGCCTGTTCGCAAAGACAATCCCTTCAACCCCCGCTGATCACGATCATCCCGCTTACTCCATCAACTGGGCAGTCGGGCAAACGAAGTGGTCGCTGGTCGAGTAGGAATAGTCGGGGTTGGCAGTACGGGGGATGTATTCCCGATGGCGGGGGCGGGGCTCTGCAAAAGAAAGACGTACCTTGAAGCCGATTCTATTTATTCTGCTTCGCCGGTTCTTGGGAGGACGGTTTTCCCGGTCCCTTCTCTGTGATCTTCTTGACCGCGTTTCCGATCGCAGACCCGATCTTGGGAATCTCTTTCTCGATATTCTGGGCCGCGCTCTTCAGCCCTCGTCCGAGGTCTTCCACTGTGACGCCTTTGCTCTCCTCTGTCTTGCGATTGTCGGCAGAGGTCGATGAGGCTGCTGCTGCCGCCTGTGTAAGCCCTAATCCTGATAGGAATGCGATAATGATGACCGTTTTTTGCATAAAACACCTCCCTGGTTCAGAAACTATACCATGCATGAGCCCCTTCTTCACGCATGGATCGCAAGAGAAGGAGCTCACAACTGTATGGCCATCGGATCGAGTAAGAAAATAGAGCCCCAATCGGAGTCGCGGGGGCAGCATCGCTGAAATTTTGGAGGGGTGTGATACCACAGATGAAAAACATCGCATCGCACAGAAGTCCGGATTTCTCCCGCTAGCGACTGATTGCTCCTTCGAGCTAGAATGTCTCCCTTATGAATGCCGCGCGTCCTCACTTCCTCTCAGGCCTCTACATCATTCTCGATCCGTCTGTCTGTCCTGCGCGTCCCTTGATCGAGGTGCTGACGGCCGCGGCTGAGGCTGGTGCCTCGCTTTTCCAATTTCGCAACAAGACCGCATCGATGAAGGAGGCCTACGTGGAAGCCTTGGCGCTCCGACAAGCTGCTGCGAAGGCAGGCGTGCTCTTCATCGTCAACGATCGCTGCGACTTGGCTGTCGCCGTGGATGCCGATGGCGTGCATCTGGGACAGGGTGACTTGCCGCTCAATCTTGCGCGCAAGGTGATGGGACCGGACAAGCTGATCGGGATCTCCACGCACAACCCCGACCAGGTGCGGGAGGCCACCGCCGGCAAACCGGACTATCTTGGCTTTGGTCCAATCTTCAAACCCGGTTCCAAACAGGACCACGACCCGGTGGTTGAGCTTGAGGGGTTACGTGCAATGCGCTCGCTCACGTCGTTGCCCGTTTTTGCGATTGGTGGCATTCAGATCGATCAGGTCGAGGAGGTCATGAACGCAGGAGCGAATGGGGTGGCCGTCATCTCGGCAATCTTAAAGGCGGCGAATATCAGGCACGTCGTTAGAGAGTTCCTCGCCAGGATTCCAGCAGCAGCCTCGCCAGTTTCGTGATCGGAGCGGTTCCCGCGAGGCGGGCCAGGCCTTCGTTCCAATTTCGATTCACGCTCGGGCTGTAGAGAACGGGCCCTATCACTGGGACTCCGGCAAGCCGTCGAAGGAGATTCACGGTCGACTGTTCCTGTATGCGCGCGGTCTTCGTCTGCACTGGTCGGCACTGATTCAAGACCAACGCCAGGATCTGGATTTGTTTCTTGCGGAGCGCGTGAAGCGTCAACAACGCGTGATTGATTCCCCCCAAGCCAGGCTGTCCAACCACGATGGCAGGTGTTTGCATGCGCTGCACGAGGTCCAGCACATCAGCCGTTCCCGTGATCGGGACATGCACACCGCCGATGCCTTCCACCACTACAAGCGCATGCTTCTTACGCAGGGCCCGGAAGGCTCGTATGATGGTCGCCACCCGCACGGTCTTCCCTTCCGCTCGTGCGGCAGAGAGCGGTGCCGCTGGAAGTCGAAAGACATAAGGACAGACTTCTGCAATCGGATCATGGCCTCCAGCCGCTCTTCGTAGCCGTGCTCCATCGGACTGAGCCTTGGTCGATCGTGAGACCCCTGTCTCAATCGGCTTCATGACACCCACATCGATCCCCCGTTGAATCAGCCGCGCAACGAGGGCGGAGGTAACGAGTGTTTTCCCGACTCCCGTATCGGTCGCGGTGACAAAGATCCCTCGCGGACTGGAATCGTGAGCTGGTTGTTTGGATCGTGTGGAACGTTGAAATCTAGCAGGATGCTGAAAAACGATGTTAGCACGGCTGAAATTCAACGTTCCACACGTCTAAGACAACAGAAAAGCCCCCCGCAGGAGCTCAAAATGGCCAGACTTCTCACCCGCCCAACCCCGGCGCGCCAAGACGCGCCGTTCCGCGCGCAAGGCCGCAGCGGGCGAGGAGGCGAGGCGTACCCTTGCGGTACGTCGAGTCTCTGAGCGATGCGAGAACGCCGCTGGCGGACTTTTCCAGCATCCTGCTAGAGACTCCGGCTATCACAGTTCCAAACCTGTCCCGACACATCGTTGAGTTGCGCCAGATGCAAGGCAGTCCTGGCAACTTCCTCTCGTGAGGGTGGTCGACCCAGCACATGATCTTTCCAAGTATCACCTTTCGGGAGGGCCTCTTCAGACAGGCTCGTCTTCTGCCAGCCGGGCAAGAGGAGATTCACACGGACGTTGCCCGCTCCCCACTCTTGGGCTGCGGTATGCACCAGACCGATGAGGCCGGCTTTTGATGCCGCGTAGGCGGCCTGTCCAATGGAGCCATGGAACCCGGCATGCGATCCAATCACGACAATCGACCCACCCCCGCGAGTGAGGAGGGGAGGGGCCATGGCGCGGAGACAGTGAAATGTTCCCGTAAGATTCGTGGCCAGCACCTCGGCCCAATCTTCCTCACGTTGTCGAAGAAGGAGATGACTCCCTCCGATTCCAGCATTGCATATGAACACCGACGGCACAGGAATCTGGTGGCAGGAGGATTCCACCATCTGCTGCACCGCACGCGACTCGCGAATATCGGCTTGGTAGAGCTCTCCGACTCCACCCGCAGCCATCACTTGCACGAGCGTTTCTTCGGCAGCCGCCGTGTTTCGATGGTAATGCACCCCGACAGACCAGCCAGCCGCCGCAAAGGCCACGCTGATCGCGCGCCCAATCCCTCCGGACGCACCGGTCACAAGCACCGCATGTTTGGACTCGCTAACTGGCCTTGTCATTTCGGTGGCTCGTTACTTAGCAGACGATGGGGAAATCCATGTTGATGCCTCTGAATGTCGCCGAACAGAACGGTTCAGACAAAGAGAAAACCGCCCTGCAGGATGTTCAAAAAGTTCATCCAGCAAGTCCGCAGCGAGTGCAGGCCCGAGGCGTACCCTCTGGGGCGCACGGTGCGACGAATAAGGAGCACCAAGTCTGTGCGCGCCGCCGAGTGGTGAGGCGGCTGGGTCCCCGTTGAGGCTCTGAACGATGCAAGAACGCCGCTGGGGGGCTTTTTCAACATCCTGCTTGTGGGATTATGGGTGGGAGCTCGAGTGAAGGCAAGCCTGCAGACATGACATGGATGAGGGCTGTGCTCCTTCCCTTGCCGCTTCCAGGATTCGTATGATACGGTCACCTATCGCTCAACCAGTGGAGGACCCCACGCATGGCGCTGAATAAGTCTGGATGTCGAATGGCCTTTATCATGGGAACGGTCCTGCTGCTCGCCTGGAGTATCTGGCCAGCGCCTCTGGCAGCGGAAGACGCCAGCGTCATTGTTCAGTCTGCCGACTATTTTCCCGATCACATCGGGAACGAATGGCACTATCGTGGCCAGATAACTGAAGGACCGCTGCAAACGATCGAGCATAAGTATTTCTCGAATGTGTCCTCAGTCACCGGCACGAGAACCATGAAGGGTATGACGGTCAATGTGTTTCATGACACCAATCCAGGCAACCATGGACCTTCTGATAGTTTCTACCGCCGCGATAGCGTCGGCATCGTCTATTACGGCTCGGAGCCTGGCACGCCACTGGAAAAACAGCTCGTGCCTTATCAGATCGTGCGCTTTCCGATGAAAGTCTCATCCTCCTTTCCGCAATTCAACCGTAAAGGGCTGGATTTTGGGACCGATATGGATCAAGACGGCATCAATGAAAAGGCCGATGCGCAGGGCGATGCCACGGTGGTGGGACAGGAATCGATCACCGTGCCGGCCGGCACGTTCGAAGATGCCGTGAAAGTGGAAGCGCGCATGGACATGTATATTCATCTTTCCGGCACGAAGAGGACAGCCCATGGAACCGATGTGATGACCGCTTGGTTCGTGAAGGGTGTCGGATTGGTGAAATACGTCGAGCGGCAGGAGCTTTCGCCGTTGGAAGACCGGGGCGTGGTCACAGATATCATGGAAGAACTGGAGTCTTACGAGATCAAACCGCCCAAGGCCTCACTCGGAAGGCGCGAATCCTCGACGGAGGGTCTGCTCGCTAATGATACGAGTGACCGTGAATTGCGTCAGGTACTCTTCACCTCCGGCCTTCGCTCCGACTCCGGAAAGCCGATGGCCTCCAAATGGCTGGCGGCCGACTAACGCGCCGGTAATCGGACGATTCAGATAGAGGTTCCCGACATCGAACTGTTGCCGTGCCAGTTCCAGATTGGCCGGGCTCCGTGAATAGACTCCGCCAGTGAGAGCATAGGCCGTCGAATTCGCCTGGGCCAGCGCTTCCTGAAACGAGGGCACTTTCATCACGGCGAGGACCGGCCCAAAGATTTCCTCTTGGGCTATTCGATGTGTCGACGCCACATCCGCAAAGACCGTCGGCCCGACATACCACCCTGGTCCCTTCACAGCCCCTTCCACCAACAGGCGAGCTTCCTTTTTTCCTATCTCGATGTATTCCTGAATCTTCCCCTGCGCTCGCTTGTCGATCACCGGCCCGACCTGCGTGCCTGGCTCTTCAGGATTTCCGACCTTCAGACTCAGCACCGCCTCTTTGAGTCGCTCCAGAAAACTCTCGTAGATCGCCGCATGCACGATCGCACGCGAACAGGCGGAACATTTCTGCCCTGCATAGCCGGTGAACGAGGAGACCACTCCAGTGATCGCATCGTCTAGATCTGCAGTCTCATCCACGATGATTGCGTTTTTCCCTCCCATTTCGGCCAGCACGCGTTTGACCACCTGTTGCCCCGGCATCAGAATACCGGCGTCTTTCAAGATGCCGAGCCCCACATCCTTCGAGCCGGTAAACGCAATTGTCGCGATCTGGGGATGGCGCGCCAATATCCGTCCGATGTCGGGCCCGCCCGGCAGGAAACAGAGTACGCCCTCTGGCACGCCGGCCTCTTTCAATATCTCCGTGAGCCAGTACCCCATCAATGGCGAGCGCTCAGAAGGTTTGAAGAGTACGGGATTCCCGGTCACGAGTGCCGCCGATACCATGCCAGTGGGAATCGCCAGGGGGAAATTCCACGGAGCAATGACTGCCGTCACCCCGCGAGAACTGTAGAGGCGCTGGTTCAGTTCACCAGGCTCCAATCCTAACCTTCTTGGGGTAGCGATCCTGAGCCAGTCCACCGCATAAAATTCCAGAAAGTCTATCGCTTCCGCGAGATCCGCATCTGCTTCCCGCCATGGCTTTCCACATTCGAGAATCTCCCAGGCCGCCAACTCATCACGCCGGCTCCGCATGAGCGCGGCAGCCTTGCGCAAGATGTCGACTCGTCGCTCCGATGTGGTGTCCTGCCAGGATCCCCACGCTGTACGCGCCTGCCGCACCGCCTGTTCGACATCCTCCAAACTCGCGCTGGGCAATCGACCCATGAGTTCATCCGAACATCCGGGGTTGCGAGGCTCGATGAGAGGTCCCGTCAAAGGCAACCCCCCGGACGACGTAGTCCATTGCCGGCCCAGTTGCGACCGAACGGTCGCCAGGGCCTGCTGTATCGCCAAACGGGTGTCTGCCTGCGCAAAATCACGCTGCGGTTCATTATGAAATTCCTGTCTGTCGATTGACCGGGACAAGGGAGATTGCTTCTGAGTCGGTCTCTCAAGAACAGGCGGAGCCAATAACGCACTCAGAGAATGGGATTCCACATACTCCTTCCGCAGAAACGATTCATTCGAGGTATTCTCCAACAATCGCCGTACAAGATAGGCCATGCCCGGAAGCAGATCGCCCACCGGCGTGTACAGGCGCAATCGGCGTCCATACCGTGTGACCGCATACTGAAAGGGCTCGGCCATGCCGAAGATCATCTGATATTCCCACGTCTCTGGAGGGAGCCCGAGCGACTCAGCCACTGCTTCGATGTAGGCCAACGTACGCAGATTATGTGTCCCAAAGGCTGGTCGAATGATAGAGGTCTGAGACAGAAGGAAACGCGTGAGTGCTTCATAATTGGCATCTGTCTCTTCCTTGTGTTCAAAGAGAGGAACTGGCCAGCCCCGTTGTCGATAACGAATCGTGTCTGAATCCCAGTAGGCCCCTTTCACCAATCGAATCGTGATGGGCGCTCCACGCTGACGAACCCAGACCAGAAGTCCCTCGACATCTCGTGCCGTTTCCCGATGATAGGCTTGCAATGCAAGCCCCGCATGGGGATAGATCTTGTAGGAAGGCTCCGCGAAGAGCCTGGTGAAGATCTCCACCAACAATGTTTTTGTCTCGGCTTGTTCCATGTCGAAAATCAATGAAGCGGGGAGGCGCATCGCCAGATCGATGATTGGTCGAAGTCGCGCCGCCACAGCACGGTAGCTCCCTTCCGGATCGATCGGGTCGAGATGCGCAGAGAGAGCGGAGATTTTAATGGAGAGCTGGACCCGCGGTATCGGGCCGAGATGGTCGCGCTCCAGTAAGGGAGGGGATGGCCGCAAGGCCGCCTCTCGTGCGAGCAGGCTCAGGGCTTCTATACAGCGATCGCGGTACCGATCTGCCTCACGATCGCTGATGGTGGCTTCGCCCAGTAAGTCGACTGACCAGCCTCGTCCATGCTGCCACAGATCGGTCAACCGCGGGACCGCTTCCTCGACTGTCGCTCCAGCGATAAAGGTCCGAGCCATGTGCTCGACCTGGCTTCTGATCGCCTTGCCACTAAGACGAGCACCAAAGCTGGTAGTGGAAAGAGCTCTGAGCCCCCATTGGGCGCCGAAAAGTTGTGTCTCTCCATTGCCCAAATACTCGCGTGCCAACGTGACCACCTGCTCGTCGTCTGTGACGGAGGGCAGGACATCGATGAATCGAAACAGTTGAGTCTTGAATATGCTGTCCTGCATGGCTAGGTTGAGGGCCGTGTGCGACCACCAGCGTCCCTCAAAGAGAGTCGGAGTTCGACCAGCAGAGAGACGCGCGAGCTGTTCGCCGATACGGCGGACCTCAGCTTCAAGAGGGGAAGACGTTGTCGACATCGGGACCTCTCCAGCCGCATAACCGAGGCATACAGTCAGTATACACTGCGAGCATTTTGTTGAAACATTCGTGCGAATTCTGTATGCTGTTGTTGGTGCTTCGTCTTCCCCATGAGGTGGTCCGATGAAGCAGTGGATACGCTCGTCAAGGAGAGATAATGGTCGTCACAACTACCAAAGATGTGTTTGTTCCTTTAAACTTCGTCCTATTCTGCGCCATCGTCGCAGCCACGATTGTTGGTATCCCATTCTACGGTTATTACTACGGGTTCAGCCTATTCGACTGGGTCCTGTCGATTGTGATGTACATCGTCACCGGCATGGGTATCACCGTCGGCTATCACCGATTGGTGTCACATCAGAGCTTCGAATGCCCGAACTGGGTCAAGGCCTGTATCCTCATCGTCGGGGGTTGGGCACTGCAAAACTCTGCTCTCAAGTGGGGCGGAGACCATATCCGTCATCACGCCAAGACCGATCAAGAGGAAGATCCCTACAACGTCACGAAAGGATTCTGGCACAGCCACTGCGGCTGGCTTTTTTATAATACCCCTCATCGTACCGAGAAGTACGAGATCCGTCTGCGCCGCGATCCTATCGTGATGTGGCAACATCGCTACTACTGGCCGATCGTGGTCTCGGGACTTCTGCTTCCTTTTGTCCTTGGTGTCTGGCACGACGGCTGGCAAGGCGGCATCGGGGCATTTTTATTGGGTGGTCTCTTCCGGATGTTCATGGTGCTGAACTCCACGTTCACCATCAATTCACTCTGCCACATGGTGGGGACACAGCCGCACGGCACGCGGGACAGCAGCCGAGATAGCTGGCTGATCTCCTTCGTCAGTTTTGGCGAGGGCTACCACAACTTTCATCACACCTATGCGCGCGATTTTCGGAACGGACCAAAGTGGTACAATTTCGATCCCTCGAAGTGGATCATATACTCCCTATCGATGCTCGGGCTCGCGAACAATCTGCGACGCAATGATCCCACCGTAGGGTAACGGATCTGTAATGAACCAGCCCGACTGGCAATTTCGCCATCCGGCTCATCCATAGCCAGCGAGATTCCTGAACACCACTGAGGCGGCTAGAGTCCTCAAAAATACCGCGCATCTCGCCCACACAACCCGGGCGGCTATTTCACATCCGCCCACGCCTTGACTCTGCCAAGGTAGCCCCTTCCCAAATGACGCGCCTTGTTCCAAGCAAGGCGCGAGCGAAGAAACGAATCGTACTCTGTACCGTACGGTAAGCCTCTAAGTGATGCTTGAACGAGGCCGGCTGGATTTTTCAGCATCCAGCTAGGTCCACAGTCCCCAATCGCGCCATCACCCCAAGCTCAATAGGCCCATTTTCTTTCATCCTGTCCTTCGCTATGATGGAGTGGCTGGCCCGACAGCCAGCTCTATTCGATAGTGCCCGTACAGAAGGAGTGATCCATGGCTGATGAACATCCCGCTGGGCCCCAGACCGGTCACGGGAAAGACAATCTCATTCCCGGCGTCAAATACGTCATCGCCGTCAGTAGCGGCAAAGGCGGGGTCGGCAAATCCACCGTCTCCGTCAATCTGGCCGTGGCCCTCGCCTTAACCGGCGCCAAGACCGGCCTGCTCGATGCGGATATCTATGGCCCCAACATTCCCATGATGATGGGCGTGACCAAGCCGCCGGAACAGAAAGACGGCAAGATCGTTCCAGCCGAAAGTCACGGCGTCAAACTCATCTCCATGGGCTTTTTCGTCCCGGAAGACACCGCCGTGGTCTGGCGAGGTCCGATGGTCCATACCGCCATTCAACAACTCTTCCGCGACGTGCTGTGGGGCGAACTGGATTACTTGCTCATCGATCTGCCGCCCGGCACCGGAGACGCGCAGCTCACCCTCACGCAGTTGGTCCCGCTCACCGGTGCGGTCACCGTTACGACCCCGCAGGAAGTCGCCCTGCACGATGTCCGCAAAGGCATGATGATGTTCCAAAAGGTGAATGTACCGCTCCTCGGCATTGTGGAGAACATGAGCTACTTCCTCTGTGGCCACTGCGGCGAGCGGACCGAAATATTTTCGCACGGGGGAGGGGAGCGGGCCGCAGCCACACTCGGTATCCCGTTCCTCGGTCGAGTGCCGATTGACCCGGCGATTCGCGATGGCGGCGACTCGGGCAACCCGATCGTCGTGGCCAATCCGGCGTCTCCGCAATCGGCCGCGTTCCGGGAGATCGCACAGAAAATTATCGCGGAAGTCACCGGCGCCGCAAAGGGAGTTCCACCGATTGAAAGCCTGCTGAGCAAACTCAAAAAATCGTTTACGACGACATAACCGATAGACGAAAGGATGGGAGAGGCGATGGGAGAGTTCGTGCGGGTGACAGGCACAACCGATGTGAAGCCGGGCCACGGCATCGTTACGGAAGTGAACGGCAAGACCCTCGCGGTCTTCAATGTGGACGGGACATTCCACGCCATCGACAACACCTGCGTCCATCGGGGCGGCCCGCTGGGAGAAGGCGATGTTGAAGGGTCTGTCGTGACCTGTCCCTGGCACGGCTGGCAATACAACATCACAACCGGAGAATGCGTGGCAAACCCCTCCGCGAAAGTGGAGCGGTATGAAGTGAAGGTCGAAGGCACCGACGTCAAAGTGCTTCTCTGACCACAGATGGGTCGGGGTTGAGTCCGGTTCCTAGCCTCTTCATAATGCCAAATATGGACCGGGTCGACGTACTGTTCCTCTATCGTCAAATGCTGCTGATCCGTCGATTCGAAGAAAAATCGGCGGAGATGTACGCCCTCGCAAAAATCGCCGGATTTCTCCATCTCTATATCGGCGAAGAGGCCATTGCAGTCGGGGCCATCGCTGCGCTTCGACCGGACGACTACGCGATCAGTGCGTACCGCGACCACGGCCACTGTCTCGCCCGAGGCTCCGACCCTAGCCATGTGATGGCCGAGCTGTTCGGTAAATCGACGGGCCTGTGCCGGGGCAAAGGCGGCTCCATGCACCTGGTGGATGCCCCGCGCCGATTCATGGGCGGCTATGCCATTGTCGGCGGCCACATTCCCCTTGCCACAGGCCTCGCGTTCGCGACCAAGTATCAAAAACTCGACCTCGTGACCGTCTGCTTCTTCGGTGAAGGGGCGGTCCCGAGCGGCCAGGCGCACGAGGCGCTCAATTTGGCGGCCTTGTGGAAGCTCCCCGTGATCTTCGTCTGCGAGAACAACCGCTACGGTATGGGGACGCCGGCTGAACGGGCCATCGCACTCTATGCCAACGTGGCCAAGACGGCTCACTCCTATGGCATCAGGGCTGAGCGCGTGGATGGCATGGATGTCCTGGCCGTGCGGGATCTCATGCACAAGGTCGTCGAGCAGGTGCGCGCGGGGCAGGGACCATTTTTCATCGAAGCGATGACCTACCGGTTCATGGGCCACTCCATGTCAGACCCGGCACACGGACATTACCGAACCAAAGAAGAAGTGGAGGAGCACCGCACACGCGACCCTCTTCTCTTGCTGAAGCAGACGATCCTGAGCAACAACCTCGGCGCCGAGGCTGATTTCATACAGCTTGAGCGGGAAGTCGGCGAGGTCGTGACGGCCGCCGTCAGGTTCGCGGAGGACAGTCCTTTTCCAACCCCATCGGCCTTACATACTGACGTGATGCGGGAGGAGTAAGATAATCCATGGTGCTGTCCTATCGGGAAGCTCTCAACCAGGCCATGCGGGAGGAGATGCGTCGAGACTCGCGCATTTTTCTGATCGGTGAGGAAGTGGGCTATTACCAGGGCGCCTTCAAGGTCAGCAAGGGTTTCGTGGAGGAATTCGGCCCGCAACGGGTGGTAGATACGCCGATCACGGAAGCCGGTTTCACCGGCCTGGCAATCGGCGCCGCCATGGCAGGATTGCATCCCATCGTCGAGCTCATGACCATGAATTTCGGCATTCTGGCGCTGGATCAGATCGTCAATAACGCCGCCAAAATTCATTACATGTCGGGGGGGCAGTTATCGGTACCGCTCGTGATTCGTGGACCAGGCAGCGCCGCTCACCAGTTGGGCGCGCAGCATTCGCAAAGTCTGGAAGCCTGGTTCTGTCACGTGCCCGGCTTGAAAGTGATCGCGCCGGCCACGCCGCACGATGCGAAGGGCCTGCTGAAGAGCGCGATCCGGGACAACAATCCAGTCATCTTCATCGAAGCACAATTACTATATGGAACTAAGGGGGATGTCGAAGACCGAGAGTACACGGTACCCATCGGTGTCGCTGAGGTAAAGCGTTCTGGAGGGGACGCGACGATCGTCGCCTACTCGAAGATGCTCCTGCTGGCGCTCGAGGCAGCTGATCAATTGAGTCGAGAGGGCATCGAGGTCGAGGTCATCGATCCCCGCACCCTCAAACCGTTGGACCTCCCAACGATCGTGGCCTCGTTCAAAAAGACCGGGCGTCTCGTGATTGTCGAAGAAGGCTGGCGCTTTTGCGGGCTGGGTGCGCAAATTGCCGAAAGCGTATATGCAGCGGCGTTCGACTACCTGGACGCCCCCATCCTTCGCGTCACCGGCAAAGATGTGCCGATGCCCTATAGTCGCCCGTTGGAAGATGCCGCCATCCCGGACAAGGCACGCGTCATCGAAGCCGTCAAGTCCGTATGCGGCACACAGTAAACGAAGGAGGCGCGATCACCCATGTCATCACAAGGCCAGGCTCCCGGTCATATTGAGATCACGGAGACGCTCGTTCGGCTCTATGTGTTTCTGACGCAGTATCTCGATCGCTGCCTCGATGAGGCGGCCAGGAAGACCTACCCGGATGAGGAACTGCACGCGCATCTCGCCACGACGCGTGCGACGATGGCGGACATCCTCGCGGTGAATCCGGTGGTCAAGAGCAACGTCGAGAAGGAATGCAAGGACGTGCTCGCCCTCGGAGCAGCAATCCTGAAAGGCGGCCATGAGCGAGCCGCGGCAATGGAGCCGATGCAGGCGCAGCGCGCCATCTTACGGAACAAGACCATTGCACTGAGCGACCTCCTGGCGGTATTCCGGGCTGTCTGAGAGCATGACGGATCTGATACAGGAGAAACATCAATTGTCTGGTCTCGATATGCGCCAACGAGGCTTCAACCGGCCAGTGGTCTTTGAGCAGGTCGGCGGAGGCTATCAAGCTGTTCTGCGATACGAGACGACGCGTGTGGTCACCACCGCAAAAGACACACCGGTGGCTGCGCTGGAGGAATTAGTTCGTACGCTCCAAGGAGAGGGCTACTCGCAACTCCGCAGCCAATTGAGCGTACGCAGTGGCACCTATCTGGGGTCTCAAGAGCCTTGGATTGAGTATCCGGATCCTGTGCGTGATACGGAGGAACAGGGTGGGTGGATGAAAAAATTGTTTCGCCGTTTCCTGCGACGAAGTGAGGACATATATGGCTAGTCGCGTGGTGATGCCCAAATTAACCGACACGATGGAAGAGGGCGTCCTCCTTGCGTGGAAGAAACGCGAAGGGGATCCGGTGCAGGCAGGGGAGGCGCTCGCTGAAATTGAAACCGACAAGGCCGTCATGGATCTCGAGGCCTTCGCCTCCGGCATCCTGCGCAAGATCCTGGTGCAGGATGGCGCAACCGTGATGTCTGGAACATTGATCGGCGTCATCGGAGGTGCGGATGAGGACATTACCTCGGCATTGACCGACCGGATCACTGCCGCGCCATCGGCCGGCAGCGGAGCCAAGACAAGCGTGCCACCTGGTGCTGGTCCGGCACCCACCTCACCCGCAAGTCCGCAGGGAACTCGTGTCATCGCCTCGCCCCGCGCAAAAGCGCTTGCTGCCGACCGGGGAATCGATCTCTCTACCCTCACGGGAACCGGTCCTGGCGAGCGAATCGTGGAAGAGGATGTCGTGAACGCCCAGGCGCCGCCAACGCAGATGCTGCCGGCCGGAACGGACCAGACGCTGAGCCAGATGCGGAAAGCCATTGCGCGAGCGACGACACAGAGCAAAGCGCCGGTGCCTCACTTCTATCTGATGAGCGAGATCGATATGGAGCAGGCAGAGCGGTTCCGAGATCAGTTCAAACAGAACCGAACCACGCATCCCTCCGTCACCGACTTGCTCATCAAAGCCGCAGCGATCGCGCTCACCCGCCACCCCGACATCAATGTGTCATTCACCGGCGATGCCATCAGGCGATATGTGTCCATTGATATCGGCATCGCCGTCGGCATCGATGACGGCTTGATCACGCCGGTCATTCGCAATTGCGGCGTGAAGTCGCTGGAGGATATCTCGACTGAATCGCGGACCCTGATCGATCGGGCCAGGAACAAGCGTCTGCAGCCGCAAGAATACGCCGACGCCACCTTCTCGATCTCAAATCTGGGGATGTTCGACGTGGAAAACTTCATTGCGGTCCTCATTCCCCCTCAGGCAGCATCCCTCGCTGTGGGCGCCATCCGCAACGTGCCCGTCGTCAAAGACGGCACGGTCAAGGCAGGCCGGCGCATGAAGGTGACATTATCCTGCGACCACCGGGCTCTGGATGGTGTGCAGGGAGCCGATTTCCTGAAAGAATTTAAGCGGATACTTGAACACCCATCGGAATTACTTCCGGCGAAAGAGACGCGATGAGCTTTGTACCGCTGGAACAGCTTCGGGCTTCAACAGCTGAATCCCACTCAGCTATCAGCAATCGGCCATCAGCAGAAGGCCGGTCTGGCCGCCTTCCGCCCTGGTTCAAAGTCGAAGCGAAAACCGGTCCAGACTACCTCGACATCAAGCAGACGATGGACCGGCTCAAACTCCATACCATCTGCGAAGAAGCCCGATGCCCGAACCGATGGGAATGCTGGAACGCCCGCACCGCGACATTTCTGATCCTGGGCGACATCTGCACCAGACGCTGCCACTACTGTTCGGTCGAAACAGGCCGTCCCCTGGCAATCGATCATGAAGAACCTCGGCGGGTCGCAGAAGCGATCCAGGCGTTGGGCCTTAGACATGCCGTGATCACATCCGTGAACCGGGATGAACTGGAGGATGGCGGCGCGGCAATCTTTGCCGAAACGATCCGGCAGACCAGACAGCTCAGTCCCGACTGCACGATCGAAGTGTTGATTCCTGATTTCGAAGGGAATGGCACAGCCCTTGCGCTGGTCGGCGCCGAGAAGCCGGAGATTCTGAATCACAACATCGAAACCATCCGGCGGCTGTTTCCGGCAATCAGACCACAGGGGAAGTACCAGCGTTCGATCGAGTTACTCGGCAAGGCGAAGCAATTGGGCATGCGCACCAAGTCCGGGTTGATCCTCGGAATGGGGGAAACCATAGACGAGGCCCGCGAAGTCATGCGCGACCTCCGCTCCGTTGGCTGCGACATCATGACCATTGGCCAATATCTCCAACCCACAAGACAGCATCTGCCGGTCGCGCGCTTCTACGATCCCACCGAGTTTGCCATGCTAAAAGAGGAGGGGATGGCCCTCGGTTTTACCCATGTCGAATCGGGCCCGTTGGTCCGCAGTTCCTACCATGCAGAGCAGCAAGTCCACCGGACGAAGGTTTCGCAGCCGAATACCTGAAGATTCTTAAGAAGGCTGGCCGTTTCACAACAATTCATCGTGTGGTAATCTGCAGCAATCCACGGCGAGACGCTGTGCGTCATAGCATTCAGAGATACCCACCCCGATCCACAAAGGAATACCTATGACACTGGAAGCGATACACACACTCGTTCGACGATATTTTGCGGCGACGCGCGCGATGGATGTGAATGCCTGGCTTGCCTGTTTTGCAGACAACGCCGTCAGCCACGATCCCTATGGGGGGCGGCCTGTGCAGGGGAAAGAAGAACTGAGGAACTTCTTTCTCACGGTGGCGACGTCCTTCAAAGAGATTGGGTTCACAGAAAACTTTGTGATCGTAGTGGGCAATCGCGCAGCCGTCAAATTCACGGCACGGGGGATTGGACACTATGAAAAAACAGCGACCTGCGAAGGCATCGATATCTTCGAATTCAACGACCGTGGCACCATCCAAATGATGTGGGGTTATTGGGACCCCGCTGACATGATGGCGCAGCTTCAGGGGTGACCCGCACTCAACGCGCAAGGGCAAACAAAGGAGATTGTGATGACCACATACCGCGAGCTTGATGGCCGGGTTACCCCGGAACAGCGTGCACTGAAACAGCAGGTGCACGAGTTTGCCAAGTCGGTCTTGCGGCCGACCGCTGCCGCGCTGGATCGCTTGCCGGATCCCCAGCAGGTCGTGGATCAGCGCTCTCCTCTTTGGACCGTGTTCAGAGCCGCCTATGCTCAAGGCATTCATACAGCCCTGATTCCTTCACAGCATGGAGGCATGGGCCTCAGTGGATTGAGCCTGCACCTGGCGTTCGAGGAGCTGGGATGGGGCAGCGCCGATTTCGCCGCCGCACTCGCTGTGACGGGATTTCCATTCGCCATGATCGCAGCCACGGGAAATCATGCGCTGATCGAAGAATGGGTGAAGCCCTTTGTGGCCAATACAGATGCACGCTACGTCGGCTGTTGGGCGATTACGGAGCCGGACCATGGATCGGATACATTCATGGCCGGCACGCCTCAATTTGTTGATCCAACAATCAGCGGGCAAGTAACGGCTCGCGCCGAGGGAGAGGAATATGTCATCAGCGGGCAAAAAGCGGACTGGGTTTCAAACGGCACTATCGCGACGCATGCGCTCACCTATCTGACGCTGGATCCTTCGAAAGGCATGGCCGGCGGGGGCGTCGCCTTTATCCCGTTGAACTTGCCTGGGGTGTCGAAAGGCAAACCCGTGGACAAGATGGGACAACGGGCGCTCAATCAAGGGAGCATCAATTTTTCCAACGTGCGTATTCCAAAACGGTACATGCTCTTCGACGCGACGTCGTACGAAGCGATCCTCAATCAGACACTCGTGCTGACGAATGGGGCAATGGGAGCCGTCTTTACCGGGGTTGCCCGTGCGGCCTATGAACAGGCCCTGGCCTATACCAAAACCAGACTACAGGGGGGTAAGCCGATCTGCGAACATCAACTGGTTCAAAAACATCTCTTCGACATGTTCACCAAGGTCGAAACCAGCCGGGCGCTGTCCCGGGCGGCGATGGCGTACAACGCCACGGCGCAACCACCGGCATTGGAATACGCCATTGCAGCGAAAGTCAACTGCACGCAAGCCTGCCTTGAAGTGACGGATACCGCCCTGCAACTCTTTGGTGGCTTGGGCCTCACCCGCGACTGTCCAATGGAAAAGCTCTATCGGGATGCCCGTGCGTCGCTGATCGAAGATGGAGTCAATGATGTGCTGACTTTGGTGGGAGCGCGAAGGCTGTTAACCGGCTCACAGCATGTGCAATGATACTTTTCTAAGATTGGTCTAGTTTGAACATACATCTGCGCTGACCTCTCTGGTCGCTATGTCGCTCTGGTTTAGCGATGTATTCATCTCACGGCATATAACCAAGACCCGACCGATCCACATCATGCCTCTCAGTGGACCAACCAATGCACCGGCTTCGACTCCACTCACTTGGTATCTGGTCGATCCTCCCAGTCCACACGTCTCATGATGTGATGAATGCCTGGAGCGAGCAGAAGGGCAGTGACGGCGATCACGACCAACCCCGAGTAGAGCACGAAGAGCCCCGCGAAGACTTTCCCGGGCTCTGACAAATCTAACTTCACCGGCCCCATCCCGCTTAGGAGCATAGTCGCCATTCACAAAAGCATCTCGCCAAGGGAGGTGCTCGTAGTGGCTGTAGATCCACATGCCAACCCCCAGAGACGCAGCCAGAAGAGCAAGCGAGATCGCCAGGTGAAAAAGCAGGCGGCGGACTCACAGACGCCGACTCGGAGCGGAGCGGCGCTGTATGCTCATCAGGCCTCCTCAAGAAATGGTGTGTAATCGGAGCTGATCGCGCTGTACTGTTTGATGGCCTTCCGCAATCTGTGGCCCGCTCTTCAAATACTCTTGCACGCGGGACAACATATGGTCTTGGAAGGGGAAAGCCACCCATCCCAAGCTCATTTGGTCGCTGCAAGGGCCTTAGAAATCAGAGCCTGCGCCTCTTCCTGAATCCGCTTGAGATGCTCTTTCCCTCGGAAGCTCTCGGCGTAGAGCTTGTACATATCCTCAGTGCCGGAAGGGCGGGCGGCAAACCAGCCCTGCCCGGTGACGACTTTCAATCCGCCGATTGACGCGCCATTTCCGGGGGCTGTCGTCAGTTTGGCTACGATTTTGTCGCCAGCCAATTCTGCAGTTTGCACCTCGTCTGGTGAGAGATTCGACAGGATGGCCTTCTGCGCCGGCGTCGCGGCCGCATCGATTCGTTCGTATACCGGCTCTCCGAGTTCGGAGGTCAGCTCTCGGTATAGTTCACCCGGATCACGGCCGGTCTTGGCCATCATTTCTACGGCCAGCAGATCCATGATGACGCCATCTTTGTCCGTCGTCCAAACCGATCCATCTTGGCGAAGGAACGAGGCTCCCGCACTTTCTTCACCGCCGAATCCCAGTGAGCCATTGAGCAAGCCGTTCACGAACCATTTGAAGCCGACTGGAACCTCGACGAGCTTCCGCTGTCTTTTGGCCGCCACGCGATCGATCAGGCTGCTGCTCACGAGTGTTTTACCAATACCGGCCTCTGGGTTCCACCCTGGGCGGTGCGAAAAGAGGTATGAGATCGAGACCGCCAGGTAATGGTTTGGGTTCATCAGGCCAGCCGAGCGGGTGACAATGCCGTGACGATCGCTGTCAGTATCGTTCCCGAAGGCGACATCGAAACGATCTTTCAGTTTGATGAGATTCGCCATGGCATAGGGCGAGGAACAATCCATACGAATCTTGCCGTCCCAATCGAGTGGCATGAAACGGAACGTCGGATCGACGGCGAGATTCACCACGTCAATGTTCAAACCAAACCGCTCTGCTATCGGCTGCCAGTAGGCAACAGATGACCCGCCGAGCGGATCGACGCCGATCTTCAACTTGGCTGATTGAATCACGTCCATGTCGATGATTCGCGCGAGATCACTGATGTATGTGCCGAGGTAATCATGAGGCTTGGTCGTCGCGACGCGTCTGGCACGGGCATAGGGGAGTCGAGCGACACCCTGCAGATCGACCTTCATCAGGGCATTGGCCCGGTCCTCAATCCACTTTGTGACCAATGTATCAGCTGGTCCACCATGCGGTGGGTTGTACTTGATGCCGCCGTCCTCCGGAGGATTGTGCGAGGGGGTGATGACGATGCCATCGGCCAAAGCTGAGTTGCGGCCTCGGTTGTAGGTCAGAATGGCGTGGGAGATGACAGGGGTCGGCGTATAGCCGCCATCCTGGTCCACCATGACCTCGACACCATTGGCTGCCAGCACCTCTAAAACGCTGGCAAACGCCGGCTCCGACAGCGCGTGCGTATCCATACCAAGGTAGAGAGGTCCTGTAATGTTCTCCATCTTCCGGTATTCGTAAATGGCTTGTGTGACGGCAACAATGTGAACTTCATTAAAGCTTCGCTTGAAGGATGTACCTCGATGTCCTGATGTTCCAAAATTGACGCGCTGCTCACGCAGATTCGCATCCGGCTTTTCTGTATAGTAGGCAGTGATCAGGCGCGGGATATTGGTGAGCATCGACGGAAGTGTCGGCTGTCCTGCAAGAGGGTGATTGGCCATAATGTGATCCCTGATCCAGACTGGGAAAAGAGTGCCCTTCGCGTTGGATATCTTCGCGACAATAACTCTTTCCCTGGATCATGATCAACTCATCCAAGGATGCGACACGTGGTTTCCAGTTGGACTCTTGACCGAGAGGAGAGAAGAAGAGTAAAGGGGAAAGAGGTTCATGTGTGAATGAATTATAAGTTAACATAATACTTCTTATCAGACGTAATGGATTTTTAAATTATGTCCCTGGAACTGCTCGGACGCATTCAACAAGAACTGTCAATTACCGGCAGCGCGGTCTACGAAACTGTTCTTGCATTTGCCGAACGTGTCAACCGTAAGGTCCAAGTTCTCCGCTTGCACAGCCAGGCGGCAAGCTTACTCGGTCAGATCGAACAGGTTCACGGCGAACTCGGACGTCAGATTACCGCCCTCTGTACCAAGCGCCCACCATTCGGCCATGAATCGACCCTGCCTTCCGATCAATTACATCGGCTTCTCGGTCAGGCTGGCGACCGCATTCTGCTCCTCAAACGGACTCTGGTCAGCGTGGACAGCCATATCCGCGAACTCAAGCTCGAAACGATCCACCAGGATCTCCTGACTCTTCAGCAGGACCTGAGTCTTCGTGCCGCGGCTATTGAACGCCTCCCTGTCACCCAGGCATCACCGGTCATTGGGAAGACGCTCGCCGAACTGGCGCTGCCTGCGTCGGTTCGTCTCGTCACGGTTCTTCGTGGACCATTTCTCGTGCCTCCCGACACTGCACTCGTACTTCGCGTCGACGATGTCCTGGTCATAATCGGGCTGCAGGCAGATCTCGCACAGGTTACTCCTGGATTCACCCAATCCCGGCACGCCAAGCCTGCGTAATTTCAACCCTGCCCCCTCTAGTCTATTAGTCTATGTGAATCATGATGGTAAGTAGGTTTCTCCACTATCCATGATGTACAATCCCCTTGAGGGGTACAAGACCATGCGCATGCTACATATCCTCATCTGCCTTGGTTTCTTGGCTGTGCCCGAAATCCACTCAGCCTCCGCTGCGGAGTCCATCGCATCAAAATCCGGCGACTCGCCGGGCCTCCGCCTGCTGGAAGACATCCAAACCGTCATCACCGACCTGGCTGAATCGGCCAAACCCTCCGTGGTGAATCTCATTCCCTTATCTGGAGCAGGACGGGGGCGTGAATCGCCTCAAGAGCGGGTTCCCAATGCATCGGGGTCAGGGTCCGGTGTCATCATCGATCCTGAAGGACACATCATCACGAACAGTCATGTCATCGGTGATGCAACGGAAATTGAGGTCCGCTTTTCCGATAAGTCCAAACTGATTGCGCAGGTCGTCGGTAAGGACCTGGATACAGACTTAGCCGTCCTCAAGGTGACGGCCGACCATCCCCTCACCAGCGCGAAATTCGGGGATTCGTCGGCCGTGCGCGTCGGCCAATGGGTGCTCGCCGTGGGCAATCCTTTCGGACTCGATCGGACGGTCACCCTCGGGGTAGTCAGCGGAATCGGCCGGGAGAACATCAATCTCTCGCGCTACGAAAACTTTATCCAGACGGATGCGTCAATCAATCCCGGCAACTCGGGTGGCCCGCTCTTCAACCTGCGCGGCGAAATCATCGGCATCAATACCGCCATCATTAACTTCGCCCAAGGGATCGGTTTCGCGATTCCCTCCAATATGGTCAGACAAGTGCTCCAACAATTGGTGGCTCAGGGGCGGGTGACTCGAGGCTGGCTGGGCGTCGGCATCCAGCCGCTCACGGTGGAGTTGGCACGCAAGTTCGGCGTCAACGAAGGCGAAGGGGTGCTGGTCAATGAGGTCTTCGAGAAGGACCCGGCTGCAGCAGCCGGTATCAAACCAGGCGACATCCTGACCCGTATCGACGGCACCATAATCGACACGCCGAACCGACTCTCTCGCGTCGTGGCGGGATTGCTCCCTGGCGCGACAACAAAGATTGAGATCGTCCGCGATCAGCAGCGCCTGCTGCTGGAAGTCGCCCTGATTGAACGTCGAGACCATGCCGTGACGACCTCGCTTCCCCAGGCACGCGCTGAAGTCAGGTTAGGCCTTGATGTGCAGGATCTGACGCCAGGCCTCGCTGATAAATTCAAGCTGCGAGAAAGCCGGGGCGTGCTTATTACCAAAGTGGAACTCGGCAGCCTCGCTCAATCGGAAGGGCTTCACGAGGGTGATCTCATCAAGGAAGTGAACCGCGTCGATGTGGGATCGGTAGGAGAATTCAGCAGTGCGGTCTCCAAGGTAAGGCGCGGCGAGACCGTCCTACTTCGCGTGCTGAGAGAAACCCGCGCCTTCTACGTGGTCCTCAAATCGACCGACCCCTGATTGATCATCGATCAATGGGCTGCCCCCGCGTGAACCTCCACCTTGTGGGCCTCAATGATTCGAACCGCGAGATCCCGGGGCACTTCGTCGTATCGCGCGAATTCAAGCACATAACTGCCACGTCCTGCCGTTAAAGAATTCAACGTCGTGGCATACGTGAGCAGCTCCGCCATTGGAACAAGGGCCGTGATCTGTTCCGTCTGGTCTTTCGCCTCCACATGGAGAATCCGCCCTCGGCGAGCATTCAAGTCTCCGATGACACTCCCGATATGATCCGCCGGCGCCTCGACTTCCATCGTCATGATCGGCTCTAGCAGGATGGGATGGGCAGCCTCCAACGCCTTCTTGAATCCCATCGACGCGGCAATCTTAAACGCCATCTCAGATGAGTCGACCGAATGGTACGACCCATCGTAGACGGCAACTAGGCAATCGACGACGGGAAACCCGGCAAGGCTTCCATGTTGCATGGCTTCTATCGCCCCCTTCTCCACCGCCGGAATAAAGTTACGGGGAATGGCCCCACCTACCACCTTGTTCTCAAACTTGAACCCCTCCCCGCGCGGCAGAGGTGCAAGCTCCAGCCAGCAATCACCGTACTGGCCATGCCCCCCGGTTTGCTTCTTATATTTCCCCTGTGCCTGGGCCGTGGTACGAATGGATTCGCGGTACGGAATCTTCGGCATATGGAGTATGACTTCCGCCCCGTATTTTCGGCGCAACTTTTCGAGGGCAAGATCGATGTGCAACTGGCCCATCCCGCTTAAGACCATTTCTTTCGTGTCGGCATGTCTGGAAAATTCGAGCGTCGGATCTTCTTCGATCATCCTATGCAGTCCGAGACTGACTTTTTCGATCTCGGCGTTGGACTTTGGCTCGATCGCAACAGACAGCACGGGTCGGGGGAGTATCGTCCGCGGATAACAGACGAGCGCGTGTTCGTCACAGAGTGTGTCACCGGTTTGCGTATCTTTGAGTTTCCCAACTGCCACGATCTCCCCTGCTCCGGCCGAAGGCACCACCGTATGTTTCTTCCCCAACACTGTGTACAGATGTCCGCTTTTCTCTTTGCTGCCCCTTGAACTGTTGAAGACCGTCGAGTCTGCGTGAAGCACCCCCGACAAGACTCGAAGATAAGACAGGCGTCCGACAAATGGATCTATCAGCGTCTTGAAGACGATACCTGAAAAGGGTGCATCGTGAACGGCACGACGACTCGCCACCTCAGCTGTGTCTGGATGGAGGCCTTCTAATGCAACTGCCGAAGCGCGGTCCAAGGGCGATGGCAGAAAATCGACGATCGCATTGAGGAGCGGAACGATCCCGATATTCTTGACGGCAGAACCGCTATAGAGCGGGATGATCGTGCCGGCCTGGATGCCAACGCGAAGTCCCTTGATCAGATCCTCCTGTGACAGCTCTCCCGCCGCCAGATATTGTTCCAGCAATCCATCGTCACGCTCAGCCGCCGCTTCCTGAACACGCTTCCGTGCATCCCCCGCCATCGTGCTCGTGTTGTCAGGTATCGGCATCTCTTGAAGCGCGGGAATCTCCGTGCGCGAAGTAATGACACGCTGTTGAAGGAGGTCCAGCACCCCCTCAAGCTGGACGCCACTGCCAAACGACAGCGACATCGGCAATGGGATGATTCCAAGATCGCGTTGACACATTGCAAGAGCCCCGTCGAGAGCCCCACCGTCTCTATCCAATGCGTTGAGGAAGAGAAGACAAGGCAAACCGAGTGCTTTGACTCGAGACCAGGTTCTGATGAGTTCGCTCCGAATCCCCGATGAGCCACCCATCACCACAATCACGGCATCCACCGCTTGCAATGCCATGATTGTCTCTCCGAGGAGGTTCAACGCACCGGGGGGGTCAACGAGATTAATGGTAGTGCCATTCCAGGAGCAACGGAGGAGGCTGGTACTGACGGAACAGCGACGGTGCAGTTCTTCAGGTTCGAAGTCCGAGACGGTCGTCCCTTGTGCAATTGACCCGAGGTGAGAAACTGCGCCGGTGGCAAAGAGCATGGCCTCGGCCAGCGAGGTTTTCCCGGCACCGGCACTGGAGATCATGGCCACATTCCTGAGTGACTCCTTGCGTTGATCGCTCATGGGGCCCTCCTTAGGATGGTCGGAAGATTGGTCATATCTTCCGGAGATGAAATGGCCTGCTTACATCGTTGCGATTCCCTCTTCGCTCAAACGTCGACACCTTGATTTGTCAGCCATCCTTGATCGGCAAAGCTGATATAGCGTCCATCGCCGACGACGAGATGGTCAAGGACACGAATGCCCAGTACCTCCCCTGCCGATACCAATCGTGCCGTCAGGACACGATCTTCCTGACTCGGCGTAGGGTCACCACTGGGATGGTTGTGCAGGAAGATCACTGCCGCCGCGGATTCTTTTACTGCGAGAGTGAACACTTCGCGAGGATGGACAATGCTCAGCGTCAAGCTGCCTTCTGATACCGTCGCATCACGCATAATGGCATGCTTGGCATCCAGCAAAATGACTTTGAATATTTCGTGGCGCAGGTCACGCAAGGTCGGATGGTAATGGGTAAAGAGGTCACGACTGGATGTGATTTTGGTTCCTTTTGTCAACGGACCGGCAAGCGCACGCTTTCCCAATTCAAGGGCGGCCTTCAGTTGGGCTGCTTTAGCCTCCCCGACACCTGGAACAGCGCAGAGTTCTTCGATCCCGCAATGTGCAAGTCCGGCCATACCACCAAGCCGATCCAGGATATCCATCCCGACCTGTACGGCTGAAGAGCCATGACGACCAACTCGAAGGAGAATGGCCAGGAGTTGGGCATTGGTCAGCGTCTGTGGACCATGAGCCAGCAGTCGTTCGCGTGGTCGTTCTGTTTCAGGCCATTGAGCGATGCCCTGCCCTCCTTTCTTGCTTGGCATTCGCCCTCCCTGAACAAAAAATGACACTCCGAACGTTTTTGTACTAGCGATACTCCCTCGGGGACCACTTGGTAACAAATACGTAGCCCTTAAACTGTTGAAATTACGTATAGCGACAAATTGGTGCAGTAATTGCTTCAGTAATTGCTTTAAGAACGCCAACAACGGTACACATCACAACATGGGAGGATCCAATGGAATGTCCGAAGTGTAAAGGTCTCATGATGCTGGAACGGTTCTCCGATTTCTTTTTAATTTTCTACGCCTGGAAATGCGTCAACTGCGGCGCGATCATCGACCGCACCATTTCAAATAATCGCCGGAAGAGCTTGGCTGCTTGCAATCCTCAGACTGTGGGAACCCGCTAAGACAATTGCGATTCGTAGTTCCAAAGGTCGACCGTCTTGAGCGCGACGGATGGTCGACATTGCCACACCGATGTGCAGCCATTGAGCCTAACATCGCCAGCTCATGCAGGGGCATTATAGCCGCAGGGTCGGAGGTCGTCAAAACACTTCCATTTCATTCGCTCCATCCTTCTCAGCTCCCGCGCCGTTCCAGATCACGATTTCACCGCCTTCGCTTCAGCAGTACGTAACTTGACCCCTTCAAAAACGCTATGTTAGAGTCAGTCACTCCTGAACTCTCCCTCATTTAAGATTATGCGTGTCATTGCCGGATCCCACCGAGGTCGACGCTTGAGTGGGCCACAAGGGACTGCACTCCGTCCCACCTCAGACAAGGTTCGTGAGGCAATATTTTCGATTCTTGGAACCCAGGTGCCCGGAGGTCGTTTCCTAGATTTGTATGCAGGTACGGGAGCCGTCGGGATTGAAGCGCTGAGCCGTGGAGCCTCTACCGTCACCTTTGTCGAATCAGACCCCAATGCCGTGCAACTCCTCCAGAGAAATCTTCAGGCCTGTCAGCTGCTCGACCGAGCTCAGGTTCGTGTGGGACGGACGGGCACATTCCTCGAGCGGAAAGACTGGTGGGATGGCCCTTACGACGTACTCTTTGCGGATCCACCCTATGCCGCCCTGAATGAGTTAGAAATACTGATGCATGTTTGGAGACCAGGACTACTATCGGAACATGCCATCGTGATAATCGAACAAGACTCGCGCACCACATTGCCTGTATCAATCGATCATGGCTCATTGATGCGGCAATACGTGTATGGCGATACCGCACTCTATCGGTACGGTATGTCTACCTCGGCAGCGACCGCACTATGAAAATTGGCATCTATCCGGGAACCTTCGATCCTATTACTCACGGGCACACCGATATCGTCACCCGAAGTTTGCGCGTGTTTGATAAAGTGGTCGTTGCCGTTGCGCCGAATCCAGCCAAACATCCGCTCTTCAGCCTGACAGAACGGCTGGAGATGATCCGGCTCGTGATGAAGGAGATGAAACAAGTTGAAGTGGCCCACTTCGACGGCTTACTCGTGGACTATGTTCAGCGATACGGTGCGCATGCGATCATCCGCGGCTTGCGGGCCATTTCGGATTTCGAACATGAATTCCAGATGGCCCTCATCAATCGCAAAATCGCCAAGCAGGTTGAAACCGTGTTTCTGATGCCCAGCGAAGAATATTCGTATTTATCATCAACCATCATCAAAGACGTGGCGACTCATGGAGGAGCGCTCACGGAATTTTTACACCCCGAGGTCGCCCGCCAACTGCAGGAACGGATCAGGAGTTTGAAAACATGAGGCTTGCCGCACGAGCGGGGCGAATTGCGCCTTCCCCGACCTTGGCCATGGCCGCAACCGCAAAGGCGATGACTGCGCGTGGAGTCGACGTCGCCGATTTCTCCTCAGGAGAACCGGACTTTGATACACCCGAACCGGTCAAAGCCGCCGCAGAAGCCGCGATCCGTGCCGGATTTACGAAATACACCCCCTCATCGGGCATCGACGAGCTTCGCCAAGCGATTATCGACAAACTTCAGGCGGAGCAGGGGCTCCGGTACGAGAAGTCTCAAGTCCTGGTCTCGTGTGGTGCCAAACATTCGCTCTACAACCTTGCTGAAGCGCTTCTCGAAGCAGGTGATGAAGTCATCGTTCCCGTTCCCTATTGGGTCTCCTATGCCGACCAAACCCTCCTGAACGACGCCACGCCGGTTTTCTTGCCGACCCGAGAAGCGGATGGGTACGCGATTGATGCCAATGAGTTGGAGCGTCTGATCACAGCACGCACCAAAGCAATTATCGTGAATAGCCCCTGCAATCCTACGGGAGCAACCTATGGCCGAACGACACTCGAACGCCTGGCTGAACTGGCCATCCGTCGGGATTTGCTTCTTATTTCAGACGAGATTTACGAAAAAATCCTCTACGACGGAGCAACGCACACGAGCATTGCCTCATTGGGACCTGAAGTCGCAGCCCGTACCGTCGTGATCAACGGGGTCTCGAAAGCCTATGCCATGACCGGCTGGCGGATCGGTTATGCAGCCGGCCCCAAAGACCTCCTGACCGCTATGGCGAATATTCAAAGCCAGAGTACGTCCAACCCCTGTTCCATCTCACAAAAGGCTGCGGTCGTGGCCTTGCGCGAAGGTGGTGCATTCACGGAAAAGATGGTGGCAGAGTTCGATCGGCGACGGCGCGTGATGGTCGAACGCCTGAACGCGATGCCCGGCGTTCGCTGCAGCATGCCTAGCGGAGCATTTTATGCGTTCCCCAATGTGAGCGGCCTACTCGGGCAGCAGAGTCCCGGCGGAAAGATCGCCACTCCGACCGACCTCGCGAGCTACCTACTACAAGAATTCAAGGTCGCCGTCATTCCGGGTGAGCCGTTTGGGAGTACTCAGCATATTCGATTGTCGTATGCGACCAGCATGAACACGATTGTCCGGGGAATGGATCGCCTCGACACGGCATTCAAACAGCTCACCTAGAATTGGTCCCTCATCTTGCAGGCCCAATCAGTGTGAGGACATCAGTCCCTTTACTCTAGCGGAAGGAAACGAATCGTGCCAATTTACGAATACCAATGTGAAGACTGCGCAGATAAGTTTGAGGTCAAACAAAGCATGAAGGACGACCCCCTCACCATCTGTCCGCGATGCGGGAAACACGTACAGCGCCTTATTTCATCGCCAGCCATCATGTTCAAGGGCAGCGGGTGGTACGTGACGGACTATTCCGACAAAATGAAACCTACCTCTGCCAGTGAAGTACCCGCATCCAATGCCGGGGAAAAGAAAGAGACAACGCCCAGCACCTCAGACCAGCCGGCATCTGCGACTTCTTCTACGCCAGCTTCTCCTCCCGCGTCCGCACCGGCAAGCACCCCATCTGGCGCAAGTACCAGCCCGACCTCAACCTCCTCAAGCGCGCCGACCACCACACCATCATCTGCCCCCACCAAATAAACAGCAGAAACTAGGCGTCGTTAGCGCCCCCCTATGGCCTTCGCCGGTGCTTTCTTCTTGGCCGGTGCTTTCTGCATCACCTTTGAGGAAGGCTTAGCTGTGCTGGCCTTCGGCGCTGCGGCTTTCGCCGACTTCGCCAACCGTTCCTGTGCGGCCGCCAGACTATGTTGCAGGCTGCTGATCATGGACGATTTATCGCGATTCACCCGAGAGAGATCATCCACTTGGACCTGCAGGTCATCTTTTACCTTGGTAATCGAGCCGAGTTGATTCTGTAGCTGGGTCTTTTCCATTGTCGCGGTCTGCAGATCTGAGCGAAGTTGTTCTATTTGTGTCTGGAGGGCCGGGGGCCAGTAATCGCACCCTGAAAGACCCACCGATAACATCGTTATAATCACTGCCGCCGCAAGGTCCCGCACCATCATTGTTTGCATCATCAACATTCTCCTTCCTGTATGAACTTATGCGATCAACTTCACCAATTACCTGCGTCGAGATGCAGTCCGTGAAAGGCTAACTGAGCCACGATGACACCTCGTTCGATTGCCCCATCTCGGATGATTCGGATCGGGCCACGTACGTCGATGACGGTGGACGTCCGTCCCCCGGGGGTCGGTCCAGCATCAATGACCAGATCGACCGCGTCTCCAAGGCTGTGCTGCACCTCCTCGGCCTTGCTGGGCGGGGGCATACCTTCACGGTTCGCGCTGGTGCCGGTTACCGGCCCGATTCGACGCAAGAGATCAACCAGGGGCTGCCAGGCACTGAGACGAATACCGACAGAACCGGTCCCCGCCGTCACCGCATCGGAGAGTCCCACCGCTGCGGGAAAGACGATCGTGAGAGGCCCGGGCCAGAAAGCATCCATTAATACGGTGGCTGCTGGGGGGATGCTTCGAACGAACGGCTCCAACTGAGGTCTGTCCCCGATCAGCACGAGAATGGGTTTTCCCTCCGACCGGCCTTTGACCCGCCACAACCTAGCCAGCGCCTGTTCATCGAACGGGGCCACCGCAAGCCCGTAGTAACTTTCAGTCGGCAGGGCAATAAGCCCGCTCTCTCCGAGCACGCGACGCGCCCGATCGGCAAGCACGGAAACAGTGGACGGGGCATAGCGCACGATCGTTGCCATGGCAGGAACCATCGGCCCCCGTTCTGCCTTATGCCTGACGTGCGAATGCACGATCCGCAATATCCGTCCGATAGTGAGCGCCTGCAAATGCAATCGACCTGGTCACGCGATAGGCTTCCGCTTGCGCGTCTGCGAGAGTCGTTCTGCATCCCGTAATTCCCAACACTCGCCCTCCAGCCGTCACCACCTCTGTGCCTGTTCGTGCCGTACCTGCATGAAACACCACCGTCGTCGCATCGGCGGTGATGGGTAATCCATGAATCGGGCGGCCAGTTTGATAGGCACCCGGATAGCCTTCCGACGTCATGACGACACATACTGCGGTCTCATCATGCCAGTCCACGGTAAGCTGATCCAGCCGATGTTCGACTACGGCCTCCAGGACCTCCACCAAATCGGTCTTGAGCAATGGAAGCACGACTTGGGTTTCCGGATCCCCCATCCGGGCGTTGAACTCCAACACGTACGGTATACCTTTTACTATCATGAGCCCCGCATATAAGACTCCCTGAAATGGACAACCCATGCGAGACAAGGCCTCGACGGCTGGATAGAGAACCTGCCGGGCAACCTGTTCGCGCAATGCCATTGTGCCGAGCGGTGCAGGACAATAGGCACCCATGCCTCCGGTATTAGGCCCCGTATCGCCATTCCCGACTCGTTTATGATCTTGGGCCGGTAACATCGGCACCACCGTCCGGCCATCCGTGAAAGCCATGATCGTCAGTTCCTCGCCGTCAAGAAATTGTTCGATCAACAGGCGCTGACCGGCCTGACCAAACACCGCATGCTCCATCGAATCGCGGACAGCCTGTTTCGCCTCCTCACGGGTCGTCGCGATCACTACACCCTTCCCCTGCGCCAGTCCATCGGCCTTCACCACCACAGGAAGGTCATGTTGATCGAGATAGGCCAAGGCTGGAGCGACCCGGTCGAAACTCTGCGCCTTTGCCGTGAGAATCTTCGCGCTGGCCATGATCTCTTTGGAAAAGACTTTGCTGGCTTCGATGCGAGCGGCACCCTTCGTCGGTCCAAATATTTTGAGTTTGGACTTGCGAAAATCGTCGACAATACCCAAGGCAAGGGGAGCTTCGGGCCCCACGACCGTCAGATCAATCTTCTCCGACTGCACGAATAATTTGAGCTCGGCGATATCGTCCGCTTTAACCGGCACACATTTCGCCAGCGATTCGATCCCCGCATTCCCCGGCGCACAGTAGAGGGTCGGCCTGCGGGGACTTTGCGCGAGCTTCCATACTATGGCATGCTCGCGTCCCCCGCTCCCGATGACAAGAATCTTCACCCGTCGACTCCTCAATTATTTTTCTGGAGTGATGCCCGAGGAACGGATGTTCAAACTGGCCTTCCAGCAAGGCCACAGGCGAAGGCAAAACCGGAGGCGTACCCTTCTCACCCGCCCGCCCCGAGCTGCAGAGCAGCTCCTTCCCCGAGGGGCTGCGTTGAGGATTTTGCCAAGCCGAGAACGAAACTGGAGGCCGGTTTCAACATCAGTCAATGGCGGAAGTGTCTCATCGCCGTCATAATCATCGCCAATCCCTGTTCATCCGCGGCTTTGACAATTTCGGCGTCACGAATCGAACCGCCCGGCTGAATGACCGCCGTAATCCCGGCTTGCGCCGCGGCATCTAATCCATCGCGGAACGGGAAGAACGCGTCCGACGCCATCACACATCCCTTGATCGGCATCTGTGCCTTCATCACCGCAAGTTTCACCGAATCAACCCGACTCATCTGGCCGGCCCCGATCCCCACCGTCTGATCCGGCTTCGCATAGACGATCGCGTTCGACTTCACGTGTTTGCACACCTTCCAGGCAAATGCGCAGGCCGCATACTCCTCATCCGTCGGTTTGCGCAGGGTTGGTACGTTGAGCGCTTTCAAATCGGTTAAGACACCGAGATCCCGATCCTGCACGATCAACCCACCGACCAATTTTTTGAGATCGAACCCCTCCTGCTTCACCTTCGTGAGCGGCCCGACATCGAGCAACCGAAGATCCTTCTTGCGCTTCAATTCTGCGAGCGCATCGTCTGCAAATCCCGGCGCGACGACCACTTCTACAAACGTGGAGGTGATTTCCTTCGCCGCGGCCAGGTCGACGGGACGATTGAACGCAATCACGCCGCCGAATGCCGAGATGGGATCGGTCTCCCGGGCCTTCACATAGGCCTCGACCGGCGTCGTACCTAATGCCACGCCACAGGGATTGTTATGCTTGATAATCGCCACGGCGATCTCGTCATACTCTTTCGCCAGCTCGAGCGCCGAATTGGCATCGAGGAAATTGTTATAGGACATCGCCTTGCCGTGCAGGATTTTCCCACGAGACACCGAGGGCTCGGTCGAATGCAGCTCTCGATAGAAGGCCCCCTGCTGATGCGGATTTTCGCCATAGCGGAGAATCTCTGCCCGTTCGAACTGCAAGGACAATATTTTGGGGAACTTGGCCTCGCTGCCTTGCACCTGCTTTTCAAGGTACCCGGCAATCAGACTGTCATAGCGCGCCGTGTGCTGAAATACCTTCATCGCCAGCTCGCGGCGCAGCTCGTGCGATATGGTCCCTGCCTTCGCACCATCGAGCACGCGCCGGTAGTCGGTGGGGTCCACGACGACCAATACGTCTTCGTGGTTTTTGGCGGCAGAGCGCAGCATCGATGGGCCACCGATATCGATATTTTCAATGGCCTCATCAAAGGAACAGTGAAGTTTCGCGATCGTCGCCTCGAACGGATAGAGGTTGACCACGACCACGTCGATGGGTCCGATTCCCTGCTGCTTCATTTGCTCGACATGGGCCGGCACCGAACGCCGCCCAAGTAAGCCGCCATGGATCTTGGGGTGCAGTGTCTTGACACGCCCATCAAGAATTTCCGGCGAGCCAGTGTACGCCGCCACATCGGTTACCCTCACCCCCGCCTCTCGCAAAGCGTTGGCCGTTCCACCGGTCGAGAGGATCTCGGCGCCCAGGGACTCAAGGCCTTTGGCCATCTCCACTATGCCAGTCTTGTCTGACACGCTGATTAATGCCCGCTTGATGCCGGCCATAGATCACTCCTTGGAAGACGATCAAATAGAGGTTATGTAAGTCGGAAGGCGCGGCGAAGAATAGCAAATGGATATCCACCTTACAAGAGGGGTTGAGTCCCCACGCCTTGAGGACCGATGCATCCATTTCGCCCCTGCTCTACCCACATCGGATCCTCTGAGACAGGCCCACAAATCCTGCCTGGCATGACCCCACTTAGTGTGGTAGGTTCACAGGGGCCTACCAGCCACCCTCAGCCCGAGAGTTGATTCATGATGCGTGCAGCGATTCTTGCCGCTGGTGTTGTTGCTCTCGGCCTTCTTGCTGTCGTTTGCCTTCCCCGTCACCTTCCACCGACTGCATCGATGCCCCTTACCCCTGCCACCTTTCATGCACGTGTAGAATACGGAACCCTGACCCTGCGGGGATCGCTCCCGAATGAGACCGGTAAAGCCTCAATCCTACAGCGAGCCCAAGAACTCTATGGGGCGGCGCCTGGACGAGTCGTCGATCAGTTGACGGTGGATCCGAGAGTGGGGCCTGCGGCCTGGACGGACAATGTCGCCAAGGCCCTTCCCGTCTTAGGACATATGACGGAACACGGCTCCATCATCATCGACGGTCGCTCGATTGTCCTCAGTGGCAGGGTCGACAACGATCGTGCCAAAGCCAGCGTGCTCCAAGATATTGTCCCTCTTGCGCAGACAGGGCTCGAACTGGAAGATCATATTCTGGCAGCTCCGCTCCCGGCTCCCTCACCTTCGCTCCAGAAGAAATTGAATGAGATCCTATCGCGCACTTCCATCGAGTTTGAATCGAATACCACGACGATGACTCCCCGTGGTCGTGCCACCGTGGACCAGCTGATTATTCTGCTGCGTCGTGCCCCCCGCACAGCCATTGAGATTGGTGGTCATACGGACAAGTACGGTGCGCCGGAGTATAACCTGGAGCTCAGCCGCCGCCGCGCAGAATCCGTACGGCACTATTTCATCAGCCACGGTCTGACCAACCAGTTCACCGCTGTCGGCTATGGCGCTTCACGACCCTTGTCGGTGGCACAGACTCGGGCAGGCTTCCAACACAACCGCCGCATTGAATTACGGGTGAAAGGACGTAGTGACCTATGACGATGCTCATCGGCCAGATGCTGGGATGTCTGATCGTCGCGGCGGGAATCGGCGGCACAGTCGGATGGCTGCTGCGACTCCTCTCCGCCCGTCCGCTCACTCAACACCTGATTGACGTCACCAGCGCCCTACGCGTCAAAGAGCAGGCGCTGGAAAAGGTTCAGCATGAGTTGAAAATCAAAGTCTCGACGATCCAGATTCTTGATAGCAAAATGATCGCAGCGGAAGCGCTTCACCAATCCATGCAGCAAGAACTCTCTTCGCGCCACGAACGCATCCACGCGCTGCAAGAAGAGTTGGCCGTGACGAAGCAGCGACTGTCGACGTTGGAATCCGGGCAGGCCAACCTCCTTACACGCATCAGCGACGGTGAAGCAGCAATGAGCGCGCAGGCGGAGGAAATCCGGGAATCCAAAGCCGCACTCGAAGCCGCGCAACAGGCACTCGCTCTCACGGAGCAGGAACTGCTCCCCTTGCACGAACGACTCGCGGTCCTCGAACATCACCAGGCAAACGCCGATCGACTTCACGCACGAATCCAGGAATTGGAGCCAGCACAAGGCCGAGTCCATTGGCTCGAAGTGCAACTCAGTGAACGGGATACGCAGCACCGAACCGCGCTCCATGAAATCGAGCGACAGCTGGCCGAGCGAAATCAAAAGATCGCTGAAATCGCCCCTCTCCAGCAGAAGTTGATCGTACAAGAAGCAGCGCGCGATTCCTGGGAAGCGAAGTACGCCCAGGCCGCCCATCGCGCGACCGACGAAGCGGCCCGATCTCAGGAACTACACACCAGGATTGACGAGCTCCAAGCCCAGCTCACCTTCCGTGAGCAACGGCTGAGCGAAAAAGACAATCACATCGCCACTCTGCAGCGACAAATCAATGCCTTCGATTCCGTTCAGAGGGAAATGGCGGGCCAGGCGAGGGTGGTCGACGAGAAGGAAGAAGAGATCAATCGCCTCCGGAAACGGCTCGTCGAAGTCCGGGCCGCGCTCCGGATTCGCACAGACGGCGGCGTCGCGCCACACCCGGTCCAGCCGGCCGGCGATCAACTCAGTCTTCAGATCGCCCAGGTCAAACCGTCAACGGCGCCGCCGAAAGATGACTTGAAACAGATCCGTGGAATCGGACCGGCGTTCGAACGAGTGCTCAACAACATGGGCATCGTGACCTTCCGGCAAGTGGCGCAATGGGATACCACCGACCTGAAACGGATAGCGGACAAACTCGACACCGTGCCCGATCGCATAAAACGGGACAAGTGGATTGCCAGAGCAAAAAAACTTTATGAGCAGAAGTACGGCAAACGATTCTGACCAGGCGTGCTCTCATCGGGAGTATCTCAGTGACCTCCCATTTTAATACTGGATGTCATCGACTTTGATTGACTTCCCTTCTTCCCACTGACTAGAATTCGCCAAAGGAATTCCCCCCGTGACGTCGCAATTCGTTCACCTCCATCTGCACACCCAATTCAGCCTCCTGGACGGCGCGAATCAAATCGAGCCGCTCATCCAGCAGATCAAATCGTTTAATCAGCCGGCCGTGGCGATGACCGACCATGGCAACATGTTCGGGGCCATCGAGTTCTACCGGAAGGCCAAAGATGCAGGCATCAAACCCATCATCGGTTGCGAAGCTTATATGGCGCCAGGCAGTCGATTGGCTGCCAAAGACAGCGGCCTCGCCCACAACGACTACTATCATCTGATCCTCCTGGCTCGAAACCTGACCGGCTATCAAAATCTGATCAAGCTCGTCAGTAAAGCATATCTTGAAGGTTTCTATTATAAACCACGGATGGACAAGGAAATTATAAAAGAGCACCATGAGGGATTGATCGCTCTGTCCGGCTGTTTGAGCGGCGAGATTCCTTACCTCATTGGCCAGAAGGACATGGATGGTGCCATGACTGTGGCCGGGGAATTCCAGGAAATCTTCGGGAAGGAACACTTCTATCTCGAGGTGCAGGCGAACGGGTTGGACCACCAGCGAGTCGCGAATAGCGGCCTGCTCGAGATCGCTAAAAAGATGGATATCCCTCTGGTCGGCACCAATGATTGCCATTACCTCAAGAAAGAAGATTTTCGCCCGCACGAGCTGATGCTCTGCCTGCAAACCGGCAAAACGATCAGCGACCCGAATCGCATGAAGTTCGATACGGATCAACTCTATGTGAAGTCGACTGAAGAAGTCTCGTCCGCCTTTCTTGAATTCCCCGATGCCGTCGCCAATACCTGTCGAATCGCGGACAACTGCGACCTCCAACTCGCGTTGAACAAAACACATCTCCCGCAATACAAAGTTCCCGAAGGGTTCACGCGGGAGACCTATCTGGAGCGCCTGGCGCTGGAGGGATTGGCGGCCAGATTGAAAGAACGGCCCGGCCAAATCCTGCAGACTGCCTATGAAATGCGCCTGCGTGAAGAGCTGACGATCATCTGCTCGATGGGGTTCGCCGGGTATTTCCTCATCGTGTGGGACATCATCAAGTTTGCCCGCTCGCGCCACATCCCGGTCGGACCTGGTCGAGGCTCCGCCGCCGGTAGTCTCGTCGCCTATGCGTTGCGTATCACGGATCTCGATCCCCTCGTCTACACGCTCTTGTTCGAACGGTTCCTGAACCCCGAGCGCGTGTCCCTCCCCGATATCGACATGGACTTCTGCATGGATCGCCGGGGCGAAGTCATCAACTACGTGGTCGACAAGTACGGCAAGGACCACGTAGCCCAGATCATCACGTTCGGAACACTTGGAGCAAAAGCCGCGATCCGCGATGTGGGCCGCGTGCTGGAAATTCCCTATGCCGAAGTCGATCGGGTGGCCAAGCTCGTCCCGAATCAACTCAACATCACGCTCCAGCAGGCACTCGATCAAGAACCGAAACTGCGCGATCTTGTCGAGACCGATACGCGGGTGAAAGAGCTGATGGGCATCGCCCGCTCCCTCGAAGGACTGGCCCGCCACGCCTCGACGCATGCCGCGGGCGTGGTGATTTCTGAAGGGCCGCTCACGGACCACGTGCCGCTCTATAAAGGCGCCAACGACGAAATCGTCACCCAATATTCGATGGGAGACGTCGAAAAGATCGGACTCGTCAAATTCGATTTCCTGGGCCTCAAAACCCTTACGATGATCAAACGCGCCGAGGATCTGATCAATGAAGGGCATCCCGGCGATCCCCCATTGGTCATGGAGCAGATGCCGTTCGACGACTCCAAGACCTTTGCCCTCCTTTCCTCAGGAAAAACCATCGGCCTCTTTCAGCTGGAAAGTTCCGGGATGCGCGACCTCCTGACCGGCCTGAAACCGGACCGCTTCGAGGACATCATCGCCATCATCGCACTCTACCGCCCTGGCCCAATGGACCTGATCCCCGACTTCATCAAACGAAAGCAAGGCAAGATTCCGATCGTCTACGAAGTGCCTGAACTCGAACCGATCCTGAAGGACACCTACGGGGTCATCGTCTATCAGGAACAGGTGATGGCGATTGCCAACAAGGTGGCGGGCTTCTCGCTCGGCCAAGCCGACATCCTCCGGCGTGCGATGGGTAAAAAGAAACCGGAGGAAATGGAGAAGCTGCGCACGCAGTTCCTGGAAGGCGCCAAGAAGAACAAGATTCCCGATAAGAAAGCGGAAAAGCTTTATGAACTGATACAGAAGTTTGCTGGCTACGGATTCAACAAGTCGCACGCCGCGGCCTATGCCGTCGTCTGCTACCAGACCGGTTATTTGAAAACGCACTATCCGACCGAGTTCATGGCTGCCCTCATGACCACCGACATGGGCAATGCCGACAAAATCGTCGGCTACTTCACCGAATGCCGCGATCTCAATATCAAGGTCCTGCCTCCGGACGTCAATGAAAGTCATAAGAACTTTACCGTGGTGGAGCACGCAATCCGATTCGGTCTGGCAGCCATCAAGAATGTCGGTGAAGGCGCCGTCGAATCGATTGTCGAGATTCGAAGTCAAACCGGTCCCTTCAAATCCTTCTTTGAGTTCTGTCGCCGCGTCGATCTCCACAAGGTCAATAAGCGCATGCTCGAAGGCCTGATCAAGACCGGTGCGTTCGACTCGACCGGCGCGAAACGTTCTCAATTGTCCGCGGTCCTGGATCAAGCCGTCGAGGACGGCGCGGCCGCGCAGCGCGAACGGGACCTGGGGCAGACCAATATTTTTGGGGACGAACTGAACGGCCAAGGAAGCACTGAACACCTCGCCACGCCCCCACTGCCCAACATTCCTGAATGGGACCAGAGCGAGCGACTGAAACACGAACGGGAACTCACCGGGTTCTATATTTCCTCCCATCCGCTGGCGCGCTACGAGGCCACCATCCAAGCGCTCGCCACTGCCTCGACCATCAGCCTTCCCGAATTGTCGGATGGTCGGGAGGTCAAACTCTGCGGAATCATCACGACCGTCAAAAGCATGTTGACCAAGAAGGGCGACCGGATGGCGTATCTGACACTGGAAGACCTCCAGGGAATGGTGGAGATCATTGTCTTTCCGGATCTCTACAAAAACGCCGCCGACTTAATTGCGCCTGAACGCCTCGTGCGCGTCACGGGCACGGTGGATCGGGGAGACAAGGGCACGAAGATTCGAGGGAGCAAGATCGAGCCGCTCGCCGAGGTGCAAGCCCAGACAATCAAGCAGGTCCACATTCGACTGAGGAACCATCCCGAAGTAACGGAGCAGTTACCGCGCCTCCGCGAGGTCTTTCTGAGGCACCCTGGAGACACGACCGTCTCGCTCACATTGCGGATGGATTCAGCGCTGGAAGCCCAAACGGCCCCACTCCCTCACCTCAATGTCACCCCCAGCGAACGATTTGTTGCAGACGTTGAAGAAGTGCTAGGCAAAGGGGCTATTTTTCTGCTATCGTAGACCCCAGTTTTGGGTGGGGTGTCTCTATCCCCTCCCCGAGTATCGTCACTCATCACACGCCTATGCGCGACTATCTCGAGTTTGAAAAGCCGATCCGCGAGATCGAAGAAAAGATCGAAAAGCTCGCGGCTGCTCCTACCGGAAAGTCGGCACCCCAGGATGAAATCCGCAAACTGCGGATGAAGCTGGCCCATGTCGAACACGAGCTCTATAGCGCACTGACTCCCTGGCAGCGAACGCAACTTGCCCGGCATCCCCAACGACCCAGCACCCTCGATTACATCGGTTATCTCTTCAGGGACTTTCTTGAGTTCCATGGGGACCGCTCGTTCGGCGACGATCGTGCCATCGTCGGAGGCTTCGCGCGATTCAATGACCGGTCCATCATGGTCATTGGCCATCAAAAAGGGAAAACCCTCAAAGAACGGATGCAACGGAATTTTGGGATGCCGAACCCTGAAGGCTATCGCAAGGCCCTGCGCCTCATGAGGATGGCCGAGAAGTTTGGGCGCCCGATCGTGACATTCATCGACACCCCAGGCGCCTATCCCGGCATCGGCGCGGAAGAGCGCGGACAGGCTGAAGCCATTGCCCGCAATCTGATTGTGATGTCCCGGCTCGCAGTTCCGATTGTTTCCATCGTGATTGGTGAAGGTGGCAGCGGTGGGGCACTCGCATTGGGCGTCTCAGACCGCGTCCTCATGTTGGAGCATGGGGTCTATTCAGTGATTTCTCCGGAAGGCTGCGCCGCCATCCTGTGGGATGACCCGGCAAAAGCTCCCGATGCCGCTTCCGCTCTCAAGATGACAGCGAAAGACCTGGTCGACCTCCGAATCGTCGATGAAGTGATTCCGGAACCACTTGGCGGTGCCCATCGAGACCACAATGCCATCACCCAGCGAGTCGCTAAATCGCTGACGACTCAACTCTCCCAGCTCACCGACCTTTCCCTTCCTCAATTATTGACTCAACGTGACCAGAAGTATCGATCTATCGGAGCCGTCAACGGACTGCCCGTGGCTCCCCAATAAATAAATTTCGCGACTATTGTCCGCAACATAACTCTTCACACCTTCTTGTCACCGTCGTCTCTCTTCTTCAAAATCAAAGAAACAACAAGCACAACCTGATCGGTAAAACATAGGGTGCGGAGAAGACATGCGCCCCAACGTGCGTCAGGCGGAACCACTTGGCGTAAATGGGACAGGCGCTGCTCCCATAGATCCTCCCGCCCGCCGCTCACCGACGCCTTTGCGGAGGGCCTCGACATCCAATTCATGCTCCAGACGATGTAGTACCTCGTCGCTGATCGCCCCATTATTCCGCAACTCGATGAGAGCCAGCCGTTCGGCCGTCAATGTTTCATGCCGTAGTTGTTGAAACGCCTCGGTGGACTTGACTGACTGTTCCCCATCCTTTGCACCATTACCGGCAAACCGTTCCAATCGGCGGACGTACTGGACACGCAACCGCTCGACCTGATCAGCCCTCGGCCACTCCTCCCCGGCCAACTGATCCAACCTATTCAGTGCTGCCGTCGTCGCATGCTCGCGTGCGAGCACCTCTTCTCGATCGAGTTCACGCCCTTCCACGAGATGGAGCGCACGAATGACAGGCGGCAGTGACAATCCTTGCAGCACCAACGTCGCCAGAATGACTGCAAAACTGATGAGTATGATTTCCGCACGGAATGGGAACGGAGTCCCCGCAGCCGTCGTCACCGACAGAGCCATGGCGGCAGCCAGTGTCACGATGCCACGCATCCCTATCCACGACGTGAGGAAGACATGGGACCAGGGAGGCATCGGATCGCGGGCTCGTAACGCAGCGCTCAGCCATCGGGGAATCACCGCGGCTAACGGCACCCACAAGAGACGCACAAGAATGGCTGTGGCACTAATTAAAGTCCCGGCCACGAGGAGTGATCCAAGCTTTCCGTGAGGGATGGCCTCGCGCAAGGCGCTCAACTGAAGACCGATCAGGATAAAAATCACCCCGTTCAGGACAAAGATCAGCAGGCCCACACGGCCCGTGCCTGAAGCCGTGTCGACGGCGCCACCGCGCCGCTGAATTGCTGGCGGAGATGCAGGCCGCCCGTCGCACAGGCCAACACGGCCGAGGCATGCACCGACTCAGCGAACACCCACGCAATATATGGTGACAGCAATGTGATTCCGACTTGCGTGCGCGCGTCTACCGTCACGCACAGAGCCCAGCGGGACAGCTTCGCGACCCCGATTCCGATCGCGATGCCCGCCATAGCGGCAAAGAAAAACTCGAGGACGGCGCCGCCGGGAGCAAACGTACCGGTCACGGCCGCACCGACCGCCGCTCGATACAGCACGAGGGCCGTGGCATCGTTCACGAAACTTTCCCCTTCGAGAATGGTGACCACTCGACGAGGAATGCCTAGCCGTCTGGCCAGGGCCGTCGCGGAAACGGCATCCGATGGCGACACAATCGCTCCCAGCGCGATCGCCTCAGCCCAACCGATTCCCCGGCAGGATGGCATGGGCGGCCGCAGCGACTCCCGCAGTTGTACTGAGCACCAGACCGACCGCAAGAAGTGAGATCGGCCTGAGGTTCTGGCGAAAGTCCCGCAGCGAGGTGAAGTAGGCCGCGGCCCACAAGATTGGCGGAAGAAAAACCAGAAACACCAGATCAGGATGGAGTGTCACCGCCGGCAAGCCCGGCATCACTCCGAGCACCAAGTCACCCAGCACGAGAAAAATCGGATACGGAATGCAGATCTTTTCTGCGACGGTCGTCAATGCCAACACAGCGGCCAGCAAGACAATGACAATTTCCAGCTGATGGAGACCCTCCATGCACCGCCCTTTCCGACAAGCTGGATGCTAGGCTACCGATGCTGCGAAGGGGTGTTAACGAGGCTGGTCCGTCGGTCCTACTGTCGGTATCCGTCGTTGTAGCAGATCGAAGCCAGCGGCAATCCCGAGTCCGTCACGTCACATCATCTTCCGTCTTCCACCCTCTTTGAGCCAGTTGACAGCGGCTGTACCGGCCGCACGGCCGCTGGCGAAACAGGCGGTCAGCAGATAGCCTCCGGTCGGCGCCTCCCAATCCAACATTTCTCCCGCACAAAACAGGCCTGGCAGCGAGCGGATCATCAACCGTTCGTCGAGCGCTTCGAATAACACTCCACCAGCCGTGCTGATCGCTTCCTCCAGCGGGCGCGGGGCGACGAGCCGCAGTGGCAACGATTTGATCGCGGCCGCTAGACGAGCCGGATCCGCAAAGTCCTCTTTCGAGACCACTTCACGAAGCAGTCCCGCCTTCACGCCTTCAACATGGGCTTGGCGCTGAAGGTGAGTGGCCATGGTGCGTTTGCCGCGCGGCCTTGACAGGTCGTGAGTCAGGCGCGGCACGTCGCGATCAGGCGCCAGATCGAGGCGCAACGTCGCCACGCCCTTCGCCAGGATCTCGTCGCGAAGATAAGCGGACACTGCGTAAATCACGCCGCCTTCCACGCCGGTCTCCGTAATGACAAATTCACCAGGATGCCAGGACTCAGTGCCCACATGATCTCGCACCACAACAGCCACCGACTTGACCGGATGGCCGGCAAACTTCGTCCGAAAATGTTCGCTCCATTCCAGGTCGAAACCGCAGTTTGCAGGCAGCAGCGGCGCAATGTGCATCCCGCGTCCTGCCAAAAGCGACACCCATGCAGCATCAGATCCGAGCTTCGGCCAACTGCCTCCGCCGAGCGCAAGGACCACCGCATCGGTCTGGACAGAACGGTTTCCCTCTGGCGTGGCAAAACAGAGAGCCATCTGCTCATCCCAGCCGGACCACCGATGACGCATGTGGAATCGCACGCCGTCCTGACGCAATCGACGCAGCCATGCGCGCAGCAACGGCGCGGCCTTGAGATCGGTGGGGAACACGCGTCCGGAAGAGCCGACGAATGTTTGGATACCCAGGCCGCGGGCCCAGGCGCGAAGGCCATCAGGTCCGAACGACGCGAGCAGCGGCGCGATCTGCGCACGACGTGCACCATAGCGCAAGAGAAATTTCTCAGACGGTTCCGAGTGCGTAAGATTCAGGCCCCCTTTGCCCGCCAGGAGAAACTTACGACCGACCGACGCCATGGCGTCATAGAGATCGACCTGTGCGCCGCCAGCACTTGCCGCTTCCGCAGCCATGAGTCCGGACGGTCCTCCGCCGATAATGGCAAGGTTCATTTGTATCCTACGATTGTGACCCATGAAGTATTCTCGGTTGAGACAAACGTGAAGGGCACGAGAGATGATCTAAAAATCAAGCATGGCGGGACCCTACACACAGAACCGAAGCGGGTCAAGCACGGTGTGGGCCGTCATCAGAAATCCCGGCAGGCTTCAGATGGACCATTGTGGCATTCAGAATTTCGATGGCCTCACATCTGAGCTGGAAACAGAACTTTCCCCCAGATACTCAAAAAGGCTAGACTTCTCACCCGCCCAACCCCGGCGCGCCAAGACACGCCTTCCCGCGGGCAAGGCCGCAGCGAGTGAAGGGCCGAGGAGGTACAGACCGCACTTCGTGGGGCTTTCGCCCCTAGAATATATCTAGGCAAACGGACCTCTCCCTTCAGCCTGTCCAACCTGCAAGCACCTTCTTCGGTACGTTGAAGGTCTGAACGATGCGAGAGCGCCGTTGGCAGACTGTTTCAGCATCCTGCTAGGGTTTCATCGTCCTAAAAGGCTATACTCTTCTCCAACAATGGATGAGCAAGAGCCCCTACAAGTGGTCGAGCTGCGGGTCAGCTATCGATATGTCACCGCTCATCCCTGGGTGGTGCAGGCCATCGGAGGATTCTTATCCGCATATTTCATGGAGCACCCCGGGTTCCGCGTGCAACGACACATAGAAGAACTGGAATCCGGTGCGCACCTATGGGTCTGCGAGGTGCCTCCCAGCATGAAGGTTCTCCGGCTTCTGAAGCGACTGAAGGAAGACATTCCCCCCTGTCACGCCCAACAGCTCGCCACTGATCTGCCAGCGCCACCTCGCTATCTCATCGATTGCCCGACATGAACAAACAGGTCTTCGTATGCAGACCATGGCACAGAGTTCATGAAAATCGCGCCGAGTGACGAATTGGCGTCAGAGAATGGTACACATTCATATGTTTCTGAAGCGTATTCTTGAAACGACCGTCTTGCTGCTGGCTGTGGGCCTGTACGTTTTCTCTACCGCATCAACACTGGGTGGCAGCGCTCCTCAACCCCCGAGACCAGATCACCTTGTGATAGTCATTGAAGAAAACCATTCCTATAGTCAGATCATCGATTCACCCGAGGCACCATATCTCAATAAGCTGGCAGCTCAGGGCGCGGTGTTCACGCAATCCTTCGGCACCACCTACCCCAGCCAACCGAATTACCTCGCGCTGTTTTCCGGATCGACGCAAGGCATCACCGATAACTCCTGCCCCCTCACATTCACGACGCCCAATCTGGGGCACGCCTTGCTGGCGGCGGGGCTGACATTCGCCGGCTATTCGGAAGACCTGCCTTCGGTCGGCTCCCTCGTCTGCAGCGTGGGGCTGTATGCACGCAAACACAATCCGTGGGTGAACTGGCAGGACAGCGCGTCCAATGGGCTTCCGGAGACGGTCAATTTACCCATGACGAGCTTTCCCACCGATTACACCAAGCTCCCAACCGTAAGCGCGATCGTGCCGAACCAGGCCAACGACATGCACCATGGAATGGATCCCGATACGGTCCAGACCGGCGACCGTTGGCTCCAGGAACATCTGGACGGCTATGTCCAGTGGGCACAGCAGCACAATAGTCTGTTGATCGTGACCTGGGATGAAGACAATAAGAAAGAGAATAACCGGATCGTGACCCTCTTCGTCGGACCCATGGTGCAAGCCGGACGTTACGATCAAAGGATCAGCCACGAAAACGTCTTGTGCACGATTGAATACCTCTACGGCCTTTCCCACGCTGGCGCAAGCGCCGACACTGCACCTATCACCCAGATCTGGAAGGTCCCGCCCCGCTCGTAACAGCTGATCCAGCACTTCGGAAGACCGCAACACTGAACGTCTGGCAGTTCTTCCCTTTCGATTCATGCGAGCCACGGTCACGAACAACGAGCGACAAAACCCATTGTAGTAAACGGCGCGGCTCTCTACTCATTCAACGGGTGATTCGTGAACAAGCACCGCCTCCCAATCCCTTTGCATTGAACGCACGCTACCCCCGTATCTGCGCAGACGATGATTCCTCCTTGGCTCTGGATAGAATGCAGCCGTCTCGATATACTAAAAGATCATCTCCACGAGACGGGTGGCGTTTCACGGCATCATCCATTGGTCTTACATGCCAATGCTTTCCACGGAAGCTCAGCCACAGACCGACCGATCAGAACGTACGTTCTCACACAAAATCCAAACCGGATTTTGGCTGGTGGGAGCCATTCTCCTGTTGATCGGTCTCGCTGGCTACCAAAGTATACGAGAATTCGATGAAACCGTGGATTGGGTGGCCCATTCTCAGGAAGTCTTAGGACGCCTCCAAGTCGTGCTATCCGATGTCCAAGACATCGAGATCGGGCTGCGTGGCTATGTCATGACAGGAAAAGAGCGTTTTCTGGACCCGTACAACAATGGATTGGGCGTGCTGGATCGCCATAGGGCGGAACTCTCAACCATCATTCAGGTGTACCCTCAGGATACTCCTGAGCAGCCAAGCAATCTCGAAGCGTTGAACGTCTTGATTGAAAAAAAACTGGTGCTGTTGAAGACCCTGCGCGCCTTGCGCAAGGACGGGGCCTACCAATCGGCTCAGATGGAATCGTACATGACTGAAAGCCGGGAGCTCATGGATACGATCCGTGCTCTCATCGAGGACATGCAGACGCTGGAAAAAACGCGATTGGCTGCGAGGGACCGTCATGCCGACGAAAAAGGCAAGAAGGCCATTCTCTATTTCGTAATCGGCGTCCTGATGGAAGTCATGATTCTCATCTGGATCGCATGGCAGATCCGTCGGGAAATCACGCAACGCCAACAGGCACAAGATGCCCTCTGGCGGACTCATGACGAACTGGAACTCCGCATCCAGGAGCGGACGAAGGCATTGGTCGATTCCAATGAACGTCTGCGAGAACTATCGCACCGCCTGATGAATGTCCAGGAGACGGAGCGACGACAGATCGCACACGATCTTCACGATGAAATCGGGCAATCCCTGACCGCGATGAAATTAGGTTTGCGCGAGGCGGATAGCGCGCTGGAGTCCGGTCCGACGTCTTCCCTTCTGACAGACAGCCTGGATATTCTGGATCAGGTCATCCGGCAAGTCAGAAATCTGGCATTGGATTTACGCCCCTCCCTGCTCGACGAATTAGGGCTGGTACCCGCACTCAAGTGGTATATCAAGCGTCAAGGGGAACGAGCCGGATGGGAAACAGAATATGCTGCCCATGTCGGAGATAATCATCTCCCGCCAGACGTCGATATCACCTGCTTTCGAATCGTTCAGGAAGCACTCACAAATGTCGCCCGGCATGCCGAGGCAACACACGTGCGCGTGACATTGACGCGGCAGGGCAACCGCCTTATGTTGGCCATTGAGGATAACGGCAGAGGGTTCAATGTCGCGCAGGCAAAGTCCCGTGCCAGGACGGGAATCAGCATCGGTTTACTGGGCATGGAAGAGCGAGCCCGATTGGTTGGGGGGGAAATGACGATCACTTCCTCTCCCAAAACAGGAACGCGGCTCGCGGCAAGCCTTCCGCTCATTGAACTCCACCCGCAACTGGCGGCGTCAGAGGAGAGGGTGTCATGACGGCGATTCGCGTCTTACTCGCAGACGATCATGCGTTGGTCCGCCAAGGTATCCGGTCCCTGCTGGAGAAGCTCGACGATATTGAGATCGTAGGGGAAGTCGGCGATGGACGTGAGGCATTGGAGTTGTCAAAAACCATTCAGCCAGATATTGCATTCATGGACATCACCATGCCAGGGCTGAACGGCCTCGAAACGGTCACTCGCATGAAAAAAACGAGTCCGTCAACGCGTGTGATCATGTTGTCGATGCATGCGGGTGAGGAATACTTTCAACAAGCGCTCGATTCCGGTGCCGCCGGTTATCTGCTCAAGGATGCGGATCGGATGGAGCTTGAGTTAGCAATCAGAACCGTGATGCGAGGAGAGATCTATCTCACTCCGACTGTGGCGAAGTATGCCGTCGATGCATATCGACAGAGAAAAGAAGGCGACCAGGGACCGCTTACGTGTCTTAGTTCACGACATAAGGAAATCCTCCAATTGATTGCCGAGGGGTATGCAAACAAAGAGATCGCTCAGCGATTGGACTTGAGCCCGCGAACCGTGGAGACTCACCGTGCTGAACTCATGGAACGTCTGAACATACGCGACGTGCCGGGTCTCGTTAAATTGGCGCTTCGCACGGGGCTCATCAAACCCAGTCAGTGATATTCCATGCCCGGTGCGGATTCTCACGACCCTCCGTAGTATCCGATGCTATCCTCCGTAGTCTTCCCCCTCCCATACCGTAGCTCCATCAATCGGCACGGCATCTTTCGAGTGCTAGCATACATCTATTGTAATGATACCCGTCAGTCCTGCACAGAAAACCAGTGATACGAATCCGCCTCTGCGCGTGTTGTTGGTTGATGACAATCCGCTCTTCCTCAACCGCGCGTCACAGTGGTTGACCAAACAACCTGGAATTCAGATCGTGGGCCAGGCGAATTCGGGAGAGCAAGGGATTGAACAGGCTCTCCTTCTCAATCCCGATCTCGTGGTGATGGATCTTGCCATGCCGACTATGAATGGTCACGATGCCGCCCAGCGGATCAAACGCCGTTCTGCGACCATCAGAGTGATTCTGATCTCCATGCATAATCATGAAACATTCAGTGAGAATTGTCTCCTCTACACCGATGGTTTCGTTCCGAAGGATGATTTATACAGCCGCTTGATCCCTCTCATTTGGACCCTCTTTCCAGGGCGTGGATTCAGCCTTCTGTGCCTGAGCCTTGCAAGCACGGTCGGAGCATAACAGGTGAATGCCGTTCAGTAACGAAAGGAGCCCGCAATCCATAACCAACCACAGAGCCAAGTCGACGCACGACGTCCACTGAAGATCAGACCGACGGAGGTGTATTGCGATTTCGACGGAACGATCACCAGCCTCGATGCCACCGATGCCGTCCTTGAAACCTTCGCCCACCCGGCATGGCGGGAATGGGAAACACGATGGGTCAGGGGCGAGATCACGAGTCAAGAGTGCCTCTCGCGTCAAATCGAGCTCATCGAGGCGGATCGAGACACGCTCATTGAATTTGCCGCGAATCTTGCGATTGATGAGGGCATTCTAGCGCTAAATCGACGCTGTGCTGAATACGGAGTCCCGCTCACAATTGTAAGCGACGGTATTGACCTCCTTGTCGAAGCTGTCCTACGCCGGCATGGCCTCTTACATCTCCCCGTCTATTCCAACCATCTTCGCTGGGACGACAACGGACGTCCGACACTCAGCTTCCCCTTCGCGGAGAAAGCGTGTGAAAGCGGCGCGGGAACATGCAAATGTTCGCTCATCCTTCCGGCAGATCCTCTCTCATCGCGCCCGGTATACATTGGAGACGGACGATCCGACCAGTGCGTGTCCGGGAAAATGAAGACGGTGTTTGCCAAGGGAACGCTCCGGACTTGGTGCGAACAGACCGGCATTCCGTGCTTACCATTCGAGACTCTGGCCGAGGTAGCCGAACGTCTCTTCGAGAAGGAGGCCCGCATCGCATGAAACCTCTCCCAATGATCCATCTCAGCGAGGACGCGCTCCGCGAGAAAGAGGAGAAATACTGCTCCCATGGGGACACCGTGCACTACTCGCCTGTGCCAAAATTCTTCCAAAGCTGTGAGGGAAGCTTCCTCTATGACCGCGAGGACAAACCTTATCTCGATTTGCAAATGTGGTATTCGGCAGTCAATTTCGGTTACCGCAACCAGGCCATCATCGATGCAATGAAGGCGCAGTTGGACCGTCTCCCGCAACTCGCCTGCCAATATCTCCATGAAGAGAAAGTGCTGGTAGCCGAGAAGTTGGCAACGGAGTGTCTGCGCGGGTTTGGATTGGAGGGACGGATTCAGTTCAATGTGGGAGGGGCGCAGGCGATTGAGGATTCCATGAAGCTCGTGCGCAATGCCACCGGCAAGAGCCTGTTCATGGCCTTCACGGGTGGCTACCATGGCCGGACATTGGGTGCCTCCGAGATTACCTCAAGCTACCGCTACCGCCGGCGCTTTGGTCATTTCTCGAATCGCGCGCACTTTGTGCCTTTCCCCTACTGTTACCGTTGCCCCTACGGGAAGAAGCTGGACTCGTGCGACTACTATTGTGTCAACCAAGTCGAAAGGCTCTTTGAGACCGAATACAACTCCTTCTGGGACTCAAAGGCCAACGAACCGGAGTTTGTCGCCTTCTATGTGGAACCGGTGCAAGCCACAGGAGGATATATCATCCCACCGCCGGAGTACTTCGCGCGACTGCAAAAGATTCTGAATGAGCGAAAGATCCTCTTGGTAGACGATGAAATCCAGATGGGATTTTTCAGAACCGGGAAATTCTGGGCACTCGAACATTTCGGGGTGCAGCCCAACATCGTGGTCTTCGGCAAGGCTATGACGAACGGCATGAATCCCATCTCGGGACTCTGGGCACAAGAGGCCCTCATTTCACCTGCGAAATTTCCACCGGGGTCCACACATTCGACCTTTGCGTCAAATCCGCTGGGGACCGCTGCGACGCTTGCGACCCTCCTGTGGATTGAACAGCAACATTACGAGAAGAAGGTGATGGAATCCGGTGCGTATTTTCTACGTCAGCTCGACATACTCAAACAACGTCATGAGACGATCGGGGATGTGTCCGGTTTGGGGTTGGCCCTTCGCATTGAAGTGACCAAATCAGACCGCTTCACCCCGGACAAAGCCCTCGCAGACCGGATCTTTGAAGCAGGATTGGCCGGCGGCATTCCCACATCCCGTGGTCCAATGGGCTTGGTGTTGGACATCGGCGGACATTATAAGAACGTGTTTACCCTGGCGCCGTCTTTGGACATTACGACCGACGAGATTGATCTGGGGATAGAGCTCCTGGACTACCTGTTCACCTCCTGCAAGGACGGCAAATGACCATGAAGAGCTTGAATGGCCATGACCGGCTCGCTGAAATGGTGGATCACCAGCCGACGGATATCATCCTCCAGAACGGCAGGAACTCCCTCGTCTATTTGATTCATGGAATTACCGGCACGCCGGTCGAAATGCGGTATCTGGCGCGAGGCCTAGCTCGACGTGGAGGGGATGTCTACGCTACAACCTTGCCTGGACACTGCACCAGCCTGCGCGATCTCGTGAGGACACACGAACAGCAGTGGCGTGAGCACGTCTGTAAGCAATTGGCCTATGCTCGAGAGCGATATGAGCAGGTGTATGTTGCGGGACTGAGTGCCGGCTCGCTGCTCGCGCTTGAGGCTTCGACCGTAGTGGCGGTGGATGGAGTTGGCGTGCTATCTCCAACTTTTTTTTATGACGGGTGGAATACACCACTTAGTAATGCCATCCTTCCGATGGCACTAAAACTGGTGCCCAAGTGTCTACAACATCTGTTGTTTCACGTGGATGGCCCTCCCTATGGGGTGAAGGATTCCATGATTCAAGCACATATTCGTGCCTCCTATACTCCGGCATCTGTGTTTCACGAATGGGTCAGTTTGTGGTGGGAGGGACACAAGAGTGATGCTGTCGGAAATGGGACGGACCCGTCATCCTCCGCATCAAAAGGGTATCCGCTCTTCCCTCTCCGAACCTTGAGTGAGATCAACCGGCTCATGAATCGCGTCAGGGGACGCTTAGAGAAGGTTTCCGCCCCGACACTCATCCTGCAAGCAACCAATGATGACATGACAGGACCCCGCAACGCGCAGGTCGTCTATGACGAAATCGCCTCGATGCAGAAGCAAATCGTGCTGCTGGATGATTGCTACCACGTGATCACGGTCGACCGCCAGCGCCAGGCTGTGGTCAATCACCTGAATGAGTTTTTCAGATCGAGCACTGCTGCCCAGGAGGGTGCCGAGGAACAGAATCATGGGGAAAGTGTCGCGCGTTGAACCGGGAAGGTCAACGGAGCCCTCTCGACCGCCGAGCTATGCCGCAGAAAACCGCTTTGGGAGGGGTTGACCATGCGAGAGCTCGCAATGCAAATGGAAGGCACGACGCCCACTGAGGAGGCCAGAGAACAGCGCCTACGTCCAACAGGTGGTGGCAAAGGCATGGCTCGCATTGCACTGATTAACCCGCGCTTTGACGTGTCTTATTGGGGGCACGAGCATGCGATGCCCATCGTCGGGAAACGAGCGAACATGCCGGTTGCTTCGCTGCCCCTGCTCGCCGCACTGACTCCTCACGAGCACGTAGTGACGTTGATTGATGAAAATGTGGAGTCCATTGACTATGATGCATTAGCAGGTATGGACGTCGTTGGCGTGACCGGGATGATTGTGCAACGCTCGCGCATGAAAGACATTCTGCGCGAGTTGAAGAAGCGGGGCTGTTTTACGGTGGTCGGCGGCCCCTGGGTTACGGTCCAGGAAGACTACTTTGGCGATTTGGCGGACGTCATTTTTGTGGGAGAAGCCGAAGACACCTGGCCCGCATTCTTGAAGGATTGGCAGAGGTGTCAGTGGAAACGGCGCTATGAGCAACAGACGAAATCGGATATGACCCGCGTGCCGACGCCCCGCTTCGACCTGCTGAAGATGGATGAGTATCTCTATGCGAGCATTCAGATCTCCAGGGGGTGTCCGTTCACCTGCGAATTTTGTGACATCATTGTCACCTTTGGACGCCTCCCACGACTCAAGACGAGTACGCAAGTCCTGGCTGAACTGGACAGTTTGCGTGTGCTGAATGTGGACCAAGTGTTCATCGTCGATGACAATCTCATCGGGAATAAGCAGGCCATCAAAGGAGTGCTTCGAGACGTGATCCAGTATCAAGAGCGCCACGGCTACCCCTTTCAATTCTTTACAGAAGCGACGCTCGACCTCGCGGAAGACGACGAATTGATGCGCCTCATGACCGAGGCCAACATTGAAGCCGTCTTCATCGGCATTGAAACCCCCAATGAAGCCTCGCTCAGAGAGACGAAGAAGCATCAAAATGTTCGGCCCGGCGCGGGGAGTATGCTGGAGCGCATCCAGAGAATTCAGCGCGCGGGTATCGAGGTTTCCTGCGGCATGATCGTGGGCTTCGATCACGATGATCCCACGATCTTCCACGCGCAGCGGGAGTTTCTCGCAGCAGGGCATATTCCTCATGCAATGCTCGGGATGCTCTATGCCATTCCGAAAACACCCTTGCACGACCGACTCACCAAAGAAGGGCGTCTCGATCCAGCGGATGAGTCGGAGTTTGGCACCAACGTGATTCCGCTCAACCTGAGCCGGAGCCAACTGCGGGAGGGCTATATCGGTGTGATGCGCGCGCTGTATGAGGCCACGGCATACTTTGAGCGGGTCGAGGCCCTGTATTTCGGAGGGTATCTCGGCCAGGGACAGCTCGGCAGTGCACAGTATTGGAAACGGCATCCGTGGGCGCGAGTGAAGTTTGAGGCCAGGCATGCCATGGTGGCCGTCGTGCTCGCGTGCAGGTTATTCATCAATGTGAAGGAGCATGGGTTGCGCCGCGAGTATGGTCAGCGGCTGTGGCGGGCCTTGACGGCAGGAGTCCCGCCAAATTTTCTCAGTGGATACATTTACACCTGCGCGATGCACTACCACTATTATAAGCTTGTGCAGGGCTTACGTGAGGGGCGGCTGGTCAGTACGATGTAAAGGCACAGTAGCTTACCATACGCGAAGCTGAGGCCGAGTCAAAACGAAACGCTTCAATCCCTCCTCGATCTTTGATCTATAGATCTATAGAATAGTTGCGTACCGCAATTGTGCTCATGTGGTGCTCACCTCCACCTCACTCCAGCCTACTCCAGCAAAAATTTTTGCTTTTGATCTTCCCCCGGCTTAAATGGACACTGCTAGTTGACTGAGCAGTCCGCTGTTCGAACTCCACAGGACTGAGATAGCCCAAAGCGGAATGTCGGCGAGACCGATTATAAAATCCCTTCAGATACTCAAAGACCTCTAGGCGCGCTTCCTGCCGAGTGTGATACGGGCGACCACGCATGAGCTCGGTTTTCTGGGTGGCGAAGAAGCCTTCCACCACGGCGTTATCCCAGCAATTGCCGGGACGGCTCATCGAGCACCGGATTCTGCCGCTGACCAGCCGGTGCCGATAGGCCACCGTCCATACTGGCTGCCTCGATCCGAATTGGTGCAGGAGTCCGGCCAACACGGCCCGTTGGCCCAGCGCCATCTCTAAGGCCGTCACCGTCAGCGCGGTCGTCAGCTGTTCATCCATGGCTCAGCCGACTACCCGACGCGAGTAGAAATCTATTACCACGGTGAGGTGGAACCAGTCCTGGCGTGCAGGCACATAGGTGATGTCGGCGGCCCACTTCTCATTCGGCCCGCGTGGTGGTAAATTCCCGGCGCAAGACCTTGAGTTCCTCGATCGCCAGGAAGCTGTTGGATACTAGGGGCGCCGTCGCGGCTTGCTCCATCCAGCGGTTGAATGTGGGTTGAGGAATGGCAACCTCCCGCGCCACCTGATACACACTCTTCCCGCTGCGCCGGCACGCGTCCACGGCTTCCTGCTTAAACTCCGGAGTTAAACTCCGTCGGCTGCCCCATGAGGCACCTCCCTTCGCTGATTATGCACGGAAGGTGTCCACAGAATCAGGGGAACTTCACCTTTTATGTGTCGTGTACTAGCGTACGGTTTGTCTAAGATCTATTGGGATAGATTACCGTTTCCAGCACAAGGGACACCGTCTGCTTCGACCTATGGAGCCCTCCGTAACAATTCAAGAAGGTCCTTATGATCCAACCGTTTGGCAATGCTCAATGGGCTTTCAAGAAACCAATGTGCCGTCCGGGGGCGAGCGCCGCGCTCTAGCAACAGCGACACAATCGGTGCGTCTCCTTTAAATGCCCCTGCGTGCAAGGCAGTCCATCCGGTCAGATCTTCCGCATTAACGTCAGCCCCAGCATCGAGAAGCACTCGGGCCGTTTCAGCATGCCCATACGCTGCCGCAAGCGTGAGAGGCCGCGTTCCCACGAAGGGGAAGCTTTCATTGGCATCATGTCCCTCCTGCAAGAGGCTCAGAACAGTCTTTGTATCACCCGAGGCGGAAGCATTTAAAAGCGGAACAGAACAAGCAGATTGTCCACCAAGCAGAACGACTCCTGCAAAAACCCGCCCTGCCTTCTTCAGCACCTGCCGGTAGGAGAGATCTGTATCGCCGCGAGTCACAAGCATCACGCCATTTATTAAAACGGATAGTCTAATCCCACAAACACGTTTGCGCCATCACGCCCATAGGCCAGGTCGAGCCGACCGACGACGGTAGGCTTGGCTAACAATCGAAAACCAGCGCCCGGATTGAATTCGACATTCTTGAAGAACAGATGCAGTGGATTCACACCACTTTGGCCAACACGCCCTATATCGAGAAACGGGGCAATTTCCAGGTGGATTTCATGACCAAACATCGTTTTATTGAACACAGCCACTCGTTCTTCCAGATTAGCTAGGACGGCCCAGCTGCCAGTATACCGGCTGCGCCCGAAAGCCCGAAGTGTATCTTCACCGCCTAGCGTAGGCTGCTCGTAAAAGGGCACGCCGAGTGTTGTGCCCTTGTTCTCTATTTGGCCGAACACGCCATTGAACAAGATGCGTGAGACGAGGACCATCTGGTCCGATGAATGGGGAATCAAGTGGCGAGCATCGAGTGTCATGTGCCCCCACTGGTTTTCGTCACCCGGAGTCAAGTTCTGATTAAATTCGGCCAAGACGTTCACATAGGTTCCCTTGGTCGGGATAAGCTGGCTATCCCTTGTATCATAACGGAGTATCAGGCCATGCCCCAAGATTTGGGCTCCCTGGATCCCCGGTATCGTACGAAATTGCTGTGCTGTGCCAGGCAGAGAAGCAACAATTCCTTCATCCACCCTCACGTTACGATACCGCTCAGTCCACATCAATGAGAGATCCGCAGTGAGATTGATGCCTGCGGTCAGTTTAACGACGAGTTCTCGCGAGGTATAGTTTGTTTCCTGTGCTTCGGGCGTCCGACTCCCGAAGCCAAAGAATCTGGCGAAAGGGTTTTTAAACGCGGCGAAATCGGCATCGAGAATGTATCGTCCTCCTCCTGCGCTAAGATTTTTATACCCTAAGTCGACACCCTGATCGAGTTTTTGCGAGTACCAGATCAGCGCACGGTATTGCACTGTATCCGAGGGATAACCGAAGTAATTCAGTGATCCGCCATTCCCAACCTTCTGGTTATAAATATACTGCGGCGCCCAAATACCTTCGACATCCCCTTTGGCATTGGCCTTCAGGATCGACGTAAGCCCACCAGCCCAGTACCCTTCATTTCGATTGTAGGCGAACGCTGGGAGCGGGATGACCGTATAGTCTGATTTAACCGGCAGAGACTTCAGCGCATGTTCCGCCGAATGGCTCAGGTCATCTGCAGGTTCCTTCGGCAAGACTTTTCCTCCATCCCCCTTGTTCTGTGCAGATGGAAGTGATTGCTGTGGCTTCGAAGGCCCATAGACCTCCTCCGCATCGGCTGGACTCGGTGTAAATAACAGGGTTTGTATCGTAAGAATCCCTACCCAATAGATCAGCACGATACCATCCGGCACCGCTTCATCGATGGCATTTGTTGGCTAGTCCGAACGACAAGAATCTTTCGGGGATGAACACCACGTACGAGGAAAACACAACGGCCATCTGAAGGTCAATACGGAACTCGTTTCAACAGCTATTCGCTAGTCCCTAAGAAACTGGGTGAAACACCTTGTATGGGGATTGACTCAAAGAGAGCGATTTTTCAATACTGTTTCTTGCCTCGGCAACAGGGTAGATGACACCCCAAAACATGGAGAGGCAGGGTAAGTGGCATACAGAATTTCCGACCCCCCCGTGCTCATGTCGCAGTAAAGGTCCTTGAAGTTGTGCTCATCCATCGAAATCGTAGAGCTGCTGGAATTCTCGGAGACGGTATATCATAATACCAGAATGAGGCGGTATTTCGTGACAGCGAACCCTGTTCAAACAGCGCATGTACATTCATCGGTTACAGGTCGGCGGTTCGATTCCACTTGCCAGCTCTATGTACTTGCCTGTGTGGTCATCTAGCGCCCTGCCGTCGGAGTGTCGGAGATGATGGAATTGCGCGGTCGCATACAATGCCAGCCTCTTCCGCTCAACATGATTATCGTCCTATGCATCTGGGTGCTGGTCGGTGGACTTGCCTGGTCTGACTCCTTTGACCTGACCGATGATGTCGGGATACCGCACACGAGTGCCGGTGTCATCGTTGATTCGGATGGTGATGAAGTTCGTGAGCAGCTCGACGCTGCTGTTCGGACTGGTGACTCCCTTTCGGGACACATGCCTCTGCTGACCATACCGCAGTTATTGCCGGTGCTGTTCCCAAGCCTGTTCGTTGTGCAACCGCAAGCTCCCCTCTACCAACGACTGTGTGCGCTTCGTATTTGATCCTCCCTCGCCCGGTCCGCGCCCAGACTACTCAATTCCATTGTTAGTCGGTTCCATTTCCGTGGCACTGTCCTGCGAGGAGGCGCATTCATGCTTCAACGATTGATCCAGTTTTCGCTCGACCAACGTCTCTTTGTCTGTATGGCCGGACTGGTGCTGATGTGCAGTGGACTCTATGCCTTTCACATCCTCGATGTCGTGGCCTATCCCGATCCCTCCCCACCCATGATCGAAATCATCACGCAGTACCCTGGCTGGTCTTCGGAACAGATCGAGCGAGCTATTACTCTCCCGATCGAGATCGGGCTCCAGGGCATGGCGGGCTTGACGGACATTCGGTCGCTCTCAATTTTTGGGTTAAGCGACATCAAAGTCTATTTTAATTTTGGAACGGACTATTTCCGCGATCGTCAGGAAGTCCTCAATCGACTCCAGATGATTCCGCTCCCCCAAAACATTCAACCGACGATCTCTCCGTGGTCAGCGATTGCAGAGATCTATCGATATGAACTGGTCGGTGACAAGAAGACGCTCACCGATCTCAAGACGGTGCAGGATTGGCAAATCCGTCGAGAGTTCAAGCGCATCCCGGGGGTCATCGATGTGTCGACGTTCGGAGGCACGACGAAGGAGTACCACGTCGAGTTGGATCCTGGGCAGTTGATCAGTTACGACATCACGCTGGACCAAGTCATGGACGCGCTGGCTAAGAATAACACGGATGTGGGAGGCAATTATCTCACGCAGGGTGGGCAAAGTTTTAACATCCGTGGGATGGGGCTGATTAAAAGTCTGGACGATATCACCGCTGCGGTGGTCACCGAAAAAACCGGCACCCCCGTGTTCATCCAGAATCTCGGGGAGACCAGCATGGGGTATCGCGTCCGGCTGGGGAAGGTGGGGATCGACGATCGGGATGACGTGGTGGAAGGGGTCGTGCTGCTCCAGCGAGGGGCTAAGGCGCTACCGGTGCTCGAGCAGGTCCAGCGGAAGGTGGAGGAACTCAATAGCCAGAAATTGCCGCACGGCGTGACCATCAAGACATTCTACGATCGCACCGTACTGATCCATACGACCATCGAAACCGTCGTCGATGTGCTCATCGCCGGGATTCTGCTCGTTTCGATCATTCTCTATGTGTTCTTGGGACACGTTCGCACGGCACTCATCGTCGCGTTGACGGTGCCGATGGCCCTCTTGTTCACCTTTTGCCTCCTGGTGGCTCTGGGGGAGTCTGCGAACTTGATCTCACTCGGCGCCATCGATTTCGGCATCATTGTGGATTCGACGCTCATCATGGTCGAAAGTATTTTCTCTCATCTGGCGCATAAGCGGACCCTCAGCCTCACCGTCCCCATGCAGATCACACGAGCGGCCCGCGAAGTGGGCCGGCCCATCTTCTTTGCGACGACCATCATCATCGTCGCCTTCGTCCCCTTATTCACGATGACCGGGGTGCCTGGAAAAGTGTTCGCCCCCATGTCGCTCACCTATGGGCTGGCGTTGACGGGGGCGTTGCTCATGGCCTTCACGCTTGCCCCGGCCCTCTGCTCGTTGCTCTTAACGGGCCCCATTCAAGAGCGGGACACGAAGCTGGTAGAAGTCCTCAAGCGGCGGTACCTCGCGGTGCTGGAGTGGGCGCTCGATCGTCCGCGGGTAGGGATTGGCTTGGCCATGGCGGTATTGGTGGGTGCTCTATGTCTACTGCCCCTCATTGGCGGAGAATTCATGCCGGCCTTGGAGGAAGGCAATATCTGGATGCGGACGACCATGCCGGTCGATATTTCCTTCGAGGAAGCCAGCCGGCTGGTGACACAGGTCCGCGCGATCTTCACACAATTTCCTGAGGTCGTCAGTGTGGCGTCTCAACTGGGTCGTCCCGACGACGGCACGGATCCGACCAGTTTCTTCAACGCGGAATTCTTGGTGAACCTCAAGAACAAGGCGGAGTGGCGGGAGACCCTCTTGACCAAACGAGACTTGATCGATGAAATTGAACGAAAACTCTCGGCGATCCCGGGGGTGACGTTCAATTTTTCTCAGGCGATCCAAGACAATGTGCAAGAAGCGATGTCCGGCGTGAAAGGCGAGAATGCCATTAAGCTCTTTGGGAGCGATCTCCATGTGTTAGAGGCGCAGGCGGCCCAAATCAAGCAGGTGATGGAGGGAGTGCCGGGAGTCAAGGATCTGGGCGTCTTACATTTGCTGGGCCAGCCCAATCTCGTGATCGAGGTCGATCGTCAGGCGTGCGCGCGCTATGGACTCAAGGTGGGCGACGTCAACAACGTGGTGCAGGCAGCCATTGGTGGGCAGGCCGTCACGCAGGTGTATGAAGGGGAAAAATGGTTCGATCTCGTCGTCCGGTTCAAGCTGGAGTATCGTCGGGACGCTGATGCAATTGGCAATATTCTCGTCAGTACGCCGGAGGGAGCCAGGGTCCCGCTCAAGCAGCTGGCCACGATTACGGAGCAGACTGGTGCATTCATCGTGTATAGGGAGAACAACGAGCGGTATATCCCCATCAAGTTCAGCGTGCGGGGACGCGATTTAGAAGGCACGGTCACGGATGCGCAGCAACGGATCGCCGCTCACGTCACGTTGCCTGAGGGCTATCGCATGGAGTGGCATGGCGAATTTGACCAGTTGCAGGATGAAAAGCACCGGCTCGCCACCGTCGTGCCCATGACGCTCGTGATTATCCTGCTCCTCGTGTATTTTGTCGTCAACTCAATCCGCGACGCACTGTTGGTATTGGCCTCCGTCCCGTTTGCCCTCGTGGGAGGGGTCTTGGCGCTCGCGATCACCGGAACGCACTTCAGCATCTCCGCCGCCGTGGGATTCATTTCCCTCTTTGGAGTGGCAGTGCAGGGCGGACTCATTCTCGTGAGTCGCATTCGCGATCTTGTCGGGGAAGGGCACGAAGTGAGGACCGCCATCATGAAAAGCGCCGAAGTACGGATGCGTCCGGTCTTGATGACCTCATTGGCAGCGGCCATCGGGCTCCTGCCCGCTGCGGTCGCGACCGGCATCGGGGCCCAATCCCAACAGCCCCTGGCCCGCGTCGTGGTCGGTGGGATGCTGACTTCGGCAGTGTTGATTCTTGTCGTGCTGCCCCTCCTCTATCAGTTGCTGCATCCCAAGCAGTTGCTGCATCAAAAGGAAGATCATGAGGAATGATCCAGGGTTGCAGGCATCACAGTATCTGTCTCCGATGTGACCACGTATCGCAGTGGCACACAAGGGAGGGAGCACCTCAATGGTAGTTTACCGCTTACGTGGAGTTAAACCATCAACCAACCCGTTCAAAAAGTAGTCCTGTGCACATCTTTGTCTCCGAGATTTTCTCCCTCCGCGGTCGTATGCGCGTGTGTCACCTAAAGCACATGACGCTGCGCCGAGTTCCCGCGCTGAAACATGGATTTTTTTGTGCATGATACATTGGCGGATGGCCACCGTTTTGTGTGTTGATCGTCGATCAAGGAGTCGTCAGAGCTCATTGCTGGATGTGGCATTGCGGATGTACAGACTGACGGTGGACCACGCGTGAGATCGCATGCTGAAGGAACTACCCCACGCGACTCCTTCTTGCGCAATTCTCTCACCCCACACCATCGCAATGGTTCGATCGAACATGGGCAGGATATAGACAAAGATGAATTGACATTTCTTGCTGCGTTGCTCGATCGCCCTATACAACCGGCGATCCATCAAAGACGGGATGAAACGATGTGCACTGAGAACCAAGAAAATCTCCTCGCACAAGGCCCCGGTGAACGAAAGATCAGTCGGTCCTCTCAACTCAATCCTATCAACACCACGCCGCCCAGGATAAAGCCTAAGCCGATCCATCGCTCCAAACCGACCTGTTCCTGCAGCCAGAATTTGGACAGCAAGGCCACGAAGACGAAGCACAGGCTGCTGGCTGGGAAGGCGATACTGACATCGAGGAGGCGGAGGGCCATCGTCCACAAGACCGCCTGGGCGGCAAAGCAGACGATCCCAACGGCGACAGATCTATTGCGCCAGAGGCGGCGAAACGGGCCCCATTTGCTCACGTCTGCGTGCGCGCGCTCCGCACCATATTTGAAGGCGAGTTGCCCCACCGCCTCGAAGAGGACGGCTATCGTCACGAAGGTGAGGCCCATCAAGCGAAGACTCATCGCGGGGCCTTTGGCTGGAATGGTTCCTCGTATCGAGCCGGGACCATTCCGGCAGTCCGAAGGTTGGTGCGGCTGATGACCCACACGCCCAATAGGATCATGGCAAGGCCGACTACACGCAGAGGGGAAAGGCGTTCGTGAAATATCGCCACTGACGCGCCGCTGACGGTGACATAGCTCAGGGCCGTGATCGGTTGAGCGTAACTGAGATCGGCATGCGCAAGGACGATCATCCAATTGAAGAACTGCAGGAAAAAGACCAACAGCGCGACATGGAACAACGGTTCATGGAGGAGAGAGAGGACGCTGTGCCAGAGACCGATGGTGTCCGGAACCTGTCCGACGGCGGATTTCCAGCAAAGTTGAACGATCGTGTCCATGACAATCGTCATGGACAGAGCGAGCCAGACAGTTCGGCGCCGGCGCAGCAGCGTGTTGTTCGGGATATCGGGCTGAATCATACCAAAGAGACATCCGTATGACCGACAGAGCGCTCAACCGCTCGGCTTGACAATACAGCCATCGAAGGAAAACATCATGGGAGACCACAGCACAGGAGTGAGGACGGCGTCAAGCTTGCTCTATGGCTTTCGAATTGGTGAGTGAACGACTGAAGCGAAGTCCGGCACGCCAGGAGACCGACCCATGTTGAGACGACGCTGCAAGATGCCTGAACTTCATCAGGATTCGCACTACATCCGCTTCATGCCAAAGCTTGTACGATTCATGGTGACCGTCGGCGACTCTGCGCCGATTGTTGTGAATCATTTCTTGTAGCCGTCAGGATTTGCACTTTGCCATCGCCAGGCATCGGCGCACATTGCGCCAAGGCCACGCTCCGCCCGCCACCCCAACGACTCAAACGCGCGTTGCGGGTCAGCGTAGCACGCAGCAATGTCGCCGGGCCGCCGAGGCGCAATCTTATAAGGAACTGACCGCCCGCTGGCCTGCTCAAATGCCCGCACGATATCCAGCACGCTGTACCCTGTACCAGTGCCCAGATTCACGGTTAAACACTCGGCCCGTTCTTGTGACCGTTCCAGTGCCTTCAAGGCTTTCAGATGCCCGATAGCCAGATCCACCACATGGATATAATCCCGCACCCCGGTCCCATCCGCAGTAGGGTAATCATTGCCCCACACATTGAGACAGTCTCGTCGTCCCACTGCCACCTGGCCCACGACGGGCAACAAATTATTAGGAATGCCCTGCGGATCCTCCCCGATCGAGCCGCTGGCATGAGCACCCACGGGATTGAAATAACGTAGAATCCCGAATCGCCATGAGGTATCGCTCCGATGCAGATCGCGCAGGATCTCTTCGATCATCAGCTTCGTGCGGCCATAGGGATTGGTGGCGGACAGCGGATGATCCTCGGTGAGCGGCAGCCGGATCGGGTCGCCATAGACGGTGCAGGAGGAACTGAACACCATGGTTTTTACCCCGCACTCGCCCATCGCCTCCAGCAGGCGCAGAGTACCGACCACATTGTTGTCGTAGTAGGCCAGCGGCTGTGACACCGACTCCCCCACTGCCTTGAGACCGGCGAAATGAATCACCGCAGCGGCTCCGCTCTCGCGCAAAGCCGTCGCCAATGCCGCATGGTTGCGAATGTCGCCTCGCACCAGACGCACCTTTTTTCCCGTGAGACGCTCAACCCGCGCAAGCGCCTCAGGGTGGCTATTCGAAAAATTATCGAAGACCGTGACATCACTACCTGCGTCGAGCAGTTCCACGCAGGTATGTGAACCGATATAGCCAGCACCGCCGGTGACAAAAATCATGGGCACCTACCTCATTGAGAGATGACAGACATTGGCAGACTCGCTTTGAAACGTCATCTCCGACTCACAAGCCATGACAGCAGCCTATCCAGACGACAGTACCACGTCAAGAAATGACCGGCATGATGCACAGACCATCATCTCACCCTTCGTCGCTCAAACCGTTGACGCGCGGCTTGGCTTGCACAGGCCGGCCCGGCTCCTGCAAGAGATGCCGGGGAAGAAACATAGCCCCTGCCATCACCGTCGGCACCACCGCGCTCGCGATGACCGCCGCCACCAAGAACGAATACTGCTCCTGGGATACAATCCCATGCGAGAGGCCGAAGAGGGACGAGATCGTGCCGAACGTGAGCCCTGTCGACATCATGAGGGTGTAATACCACCGTTCATTCCGATTATGCCGAAAGAGTGCGATGACGGGATAGAGACCGAATATTTTAGAAATAACCTTCCCAACCAGGAGCGTGACGAAGACGAGCGGGGCGGCCAACAAGGCAGGCAACGACACCAGCGTCCCGGCTCGAAGAAAATAGAAGGGCGTCAGAAATCCGACCGTCAATGTCCGCAGGCGTCGAATCCACTGCGCATCTCTCGCCGCACTGCCCGCTAATACCATGCCGGCAATGTAGGCGGGAAGGACCGCCTCGCTGCCGGACCACAAGGCCAGCGCGCCTAACCCAAACAGGATCAGCATGACCCACTTCGTTCGGATCGCAGCGGTCCGGTGCGCATACGCCATAGTGATCCAATGGGTGACTTTGGGGAGCGACCCTAACACGACAGCGGTGACGATGATGAATACCACCGTCTTATAGGTGAAGGGCGAAAACAACAGACCCAGGGCAATGACCGTTCCCAGATCGGTAATGAAACAGGCGCCCAAGATGCCCTTGCCAAAATCGGTTTTGTTGAATCCGGTTTCCAACATGACTGCATACACCACTGCCATGGAGGTCGTCGACAGCGCGACGCCGCAGAGCCAACTTGCCTGGGCACTCCACCCGAGTAAATAGTAGGCCACCGCGGCGCAGCCGAGAAACGGCGCGGCAAAGCTCACCAACCCGACCACCGTGACCTCCGTCAATTTCGTGCGGAGCACATCGGGATCGAGTTCAGCCCCTGCGAGAAACGTCAGAAAGACCGCGCCGGTCGCAGCCAGAAAACGAATCCATTCCTGATTGACGCCGAGGAAGTCGGCATACCCAAGCCATGCAAGAACGGCGGCGGTGGCCACTCCCACACAGATTTCCACCAACGCGATGGAGATGCGGATATGATAGGCGATCAGAGCGGAAACGACGGCGAGCGCGAGCCAGAGGGATGCGATCGTAAACAGTTGTTCCATGTGGAGTCCTCCTTAACGAACCGTTCGAGGCCAGGGTGCCTGGCATAAACAAACCGCGTACAGCGGTTGTCACCTCGCACATGACCACTCCGCGGCCACGACCCGTGGCGTAGGAGTCATCAGCCCACCAGGGCGGTTATTCGGGGGACTCCATCCCCTATCCGGTCATACTATATGAGAAATCCAGGCCCACATGAAATGATTTCTTCGCCGACCGCAGCTTTGGTGTAATCGTTGGCAGGAAAATAGCGGCGTATCAGACCGATCCACCACTGATAGGTGACCGCATAGGCTCACTCAACAAGACAAGACTGAGGAACGCGATCACGCAACGATCCACATGCCCACGGGCTCGGCTACGCCTGAGGCTTCTCGGATGTCAAAGGCGTGGGTTCGACGGAGAGTTTCTTGTGGAGGCGTTTTCGACTGAAGTTGGTAATCGCAAATGCGAGACCGATCCCGAACGGTACGAACAAGGCGGCAACGATGTTCGCGTTGTGAAGCCACCCCATCTCCTGAAATCCCTTGAGGATATAGCCGAGAAGTCCACTGAGATAGTAGGCAATCACAATGACCGACAAACCTTCGACCGTATGCTGGAGGATGACCTGGCTCTTGGTCGTCTTGTCGACACTGGCCAGAAGGGCCAGATTCTGAGATTGAATCGTCAGATCGATGCGTGCACGAATGATGGAAATGATGCCTTCAGACCCGGTACGGAGCGTATCCACCCGCTTCAAAAGCTGTTGGTAGCCCTCCGCCAACCCGGTGATCCCGCTGAGGACATAGTCGGACAGCGGGCGATACTGGGGGAGTATCCGTTCATCGAGTGACGCCAGCGTTCGATGCACGATCTTGTCGTAGGGCACAGAAGCAGACAACTCGAAGTGCAGCTTGCCGGCCAGGCGGGTGGTTTTTAACAAGTCGTGCGTGAGTCCATTGAGCCAACGTTGGAGAGTGTGGGAATCTGCATGGCCGATGATATGTCCGGTAATGATTTCCCGTTGCTTCAAATGTACCTGCTCGAACTTGTAGGCCTGGTCAATGGATGCCGAAAACAACGGCTTCTGCATGAGCAGCAAGTGGTAATAGGTTTCGATCCGGACAATGGCATCGACGATGTCTTTCAGGTGAGACCTGCAGGACCTGGCTGATCCCACACTCACCCAATAGTGCTCCCGTCCATATTCGTCAGGCGTGAAGCTGGTCACCAACGCGGTCTCCTCATCGAGGATCCGGCTGCCATACATGACCGGGCCGGGAAACTGCAGGCGCAACGCCTCGCTCGCAGGCAACGGCTCAGCCGTTAGCACGATATCCAGGCGGCATACCTCCGCACCGAGCGGCGTGACCGGAAACCGATAGTCCGGAAAGGTCATCGGGCCGAAGGCCACCCCTGCGGCCTGGTCGAAGGGAATATGCCACATTTGATAACTGTAGTACTCGGTATGCGCTTGCCAGATCACGATCAGTCGATCGCCGGTCGCCGCCGTCGTGACACCATAGCCAAACGCGTCATGAATGACCATCGCATCCGCGGCGATCTTGAAGGCCTCCAGCAGGGACCTGAACTCGTCACGACTCGTCGGCCGCTGCACCGGTGGATCGGTCATGCGAAACGCTTCGTAATGGACATGCGCAGGGGCTCGCAACCATTCCGCCAGGGGCATCTGTGGCCGCTCGTGCAGCTTCCGAATCAGTTCTCCGGTATCCGGTTTGGCGATCTCAGGCTCAATCATGCGATGTCCTGCGAGGTAGATATGGAACGGGAAACGGTGCCAGGCTACTTTTTTGTCAGCAACCCTGTCAACTGACCGTCAGTCGTTCATTACGAACGGCGCTTGACTCAGCTTCCCCTTCCTAGATTGCCTGGAGCAGGCTGACTAAATACCCGCCCTCAAGAAAATCTTTATCCTTCGTCTGGTCATACACATCCCGAATGACCGCCGACGGATAGTACTCTGAATAGATGAGTTCAAAGAACTTCTGTGGCTTCAGGCGAGACTGTTTCGCACTCAGCGACCCTTCTTCGAACAACGTAGACAACTGGTCGAACTGGCCCAACTCCTCTCTCGCGCCTTGACTGTAATCCACGCGCACGCACAGACCCTCTTTCTTAAGCAAGAAGTGCAGATTCCTCGCCACCACTCTGCTCATGAACAATGAATCGTAGAGAGCTTCGACGTCCTCCCCCCGCTCCTGTTTCATGGCTAAGAACCCGGCGAAGGCCCGATCTTTTTGAAAGATCTCCTCAAACGCACGACGCTCGCGGGCCACGGACACGATATTCGGGAAGCTGAAGACGATGAGGTCCGCCTTCGGTGTGGTGACGGAAAAGTCAGGCAGCTTTGCCAGGCGGAATTCAATAGATGCGGCACGGCTTTTCCGCTTCGTGCGGGCCCACGTCTCTGCGCCACGGAGCATGACCTTCGAGCCGTCGATACCGAGGAACATCCAGGTTGGAAGCACATCGACGAGCCGCCTCATGAGATGACCAGGGCCACATCCGTAATCGATGAGCAGCCCGCCTTTCCCCCGCGCGTTCCGGGCCACATGGTCCGCAATATTCACATAGGCTGCCGCATGAGCCGCATTCCTCGTTTTATGCACCCACCATTGTCCGACATTCGTATTATAGGCCCCGAGGCCCGAAGCGAGTGTTTGCGTAAAATCTATCTTTGACATATGCCGTTCTCTAAGCAGGATTCTGAAAAAGTCCGCTATCATGAGCGGAAGGTTGAGGTTCAGGCTTAGATGATTCCGGTCGAATCTTCGCTCAACCTCAACCTTGACCTCAACCTCGAGTGGACCACTCCGTCATTCGTCGACACTCGGACAAAGGAGGAACGGGCCATAGACCAGGGCGAACAGGAGATAGGCGCCGCTCCAGCACATCGCAGCCAGCCCAAGAACGAGATTCGTCGAAAAATCAGTGGACGGCCCGAATACCCGTAGCATCGCACCCAAATTCGCCAATATATAGATACAGACAGTCATAGGACCAGCGTGCCGGGGGCGTCCCGTATGGCCCAGGCTGGCGCGGGTCATGACCGCCAACGTCATCACACCCACTGCGCCGGTGGTGAGAGCGTGGAGGGCTTCCGTTGTCGGCAGACTCACCCCGAGAATCGCGCCTCCGAGTGCGACCAGCGTCAGTGCCAGCCACCCGTAACCCACATGCAGGATCACCACCAATGGCTCACGCCAGGCGACCCAGCCATGCCAACGCAACAAGCGGCCGAGATTGGCTAACCCGGCACCCACTAACATCCAGCCCGTCGTGATGGCCTGCGGCTGAACAATCCATGCGCCGGCAGCGATTCCCACAAGCACAACCGACAGGCCATCGACACGGGAAAATTGCGCAGGCTGCTCGGTCATGCCCTGTTCGGCCAGGAAGTCGCGAGTAAAGTTGGACGTCACGCGTCCGCCGATGAGCGCCAGCAGCAGCATGACCAGAGCGAGAGCCATCCGTTCGGACAGATCCGTTTCCGCACCGCTCAGAGCCAGCCCGTGGAACAAAATGTTGGCGCCGGCATACAGACTGATCAGCACGCCCATCGGCGCATGGGACCAGCTCTTCCCTGCTGCAATTTCTCGCCAGACCAGCCCAGCCACAAGAACAAGAAAGGCTCCTTCAACCGTGGCGGACAGGAGGGGCGTGAGACAGGGAATGGCCATGACCAGGCGACCGGCCAACCATACGCTCCACAACAGCATCAGCTCACGCCCTCTGATCGGCGGACGGTCGGTCCAGTTTGGAATTGCCGTGAGCAGGAACCCGGTGATGACCGCAGGCAGAAAGCCGAAGATCATCTCATGCACATGCCACTCCCGAGCAGCAGAAAGGACACGCGAGTCAACGACTCCAGTGAGCAGTAGGATCCAGACAGGAACCGCTACCGCTGCAAACAGCGCCGCACCGAGGAAAAACGGTCTGAACCCATATGAAAAGATCGCCGGCCCCTCGTAGCCCGATCTCTCGTGTACTGGGTCAGTCATATACTTTTGAATCTTTAGTCATGGTGTGCAGCCTCGCAAGAGCCGTCTTAAAATGGCCATGGAGTGTGGTGGCAATGCCAATCACGTCAGACTGTATAACCAGGCGACATGGTGCCACGTGAAATCCCGGCAGGCTACTTTTTGTCAGGAGCCCTGTCAACTGACTATCGTTTGGACTGATCCAGGACTAGGCCCCCTACGTAATTCCGAGCTGGCTGACCCGCCAGGTCCTCTAAAGCCCTTGTTTACGTTATGGTGCGCGTGCCGTTTTACTCCGGGAAATTCATGGCCAAAATTCTGGTAATTGATGACGAACAGGGCATTCGTGACCTTCTTGATACGCTTCTCAGTCGGAAAGGATATGACGTGGTGCTTGCTGAGAATGGCAGGAAGGGCCTGGAGACCTTTCGTCGGGAACGTCCAGATGTCGTGGTGCTCGATCTGAAAATGCCAGGGATGGACGGACTCACGGTCTTACAAGAGGTCCGCACCCTCAATCCCCTGCAGCCGGTGATCATTTTGACGGGGGCCGGGACACCTGAAATGGAGCAACAGATCCGTGCGCTTGGGGTGACTGAGTATGTTGAGAAAGAATTCTCGCTGCACCTCCTGGGTGATTCTCTGAAACGCCTGCTCATCTACACCGACCCTTCGACGTAGCGAGGGATTCCATCGCTAGCGAAGCGGCCACGACATCTTGCAAGACATCAACGTGAATCTTCGCTCTATTCTCATCATTGACGACGACGGGCAGGTCCGCGCCTTCCTTCGGAAGGTGCTGGAAGAGGCTGGGTACCTGGTCACCGAGGCGCCTAATGGCCAGGAAGGGCTCCGCCAGTTCCGACAGGCTCCCACCGCTCTCGTGATCACGGATCTGTTCATGCCCGGCAGAGATGGCCTGGAGGTCACGATGACATTGCACCGTGAATCACCCACTGTAAAAATTATCGTCTTTACCGGCGGCTTAGGACAGCGTGACTTTCTTGGTGCAGCCAAGCTCCTGGGCGCGCATCGAACGATGAAAAAACCCTTTACAATACCGGAATTACTCGATGCCGTGCAGCAGACGTTACAGGGAGAAACCCCTTCCGAGGAACAGAGACCCTAAGGCGAGCGATGATCCACACGTATCGTGCGCACTCGCTGATTTCTTTCATCCCCACCCGGCTTTCTCTTATATTCGACCCGTTTCCCTCTAGGAGTGACCTTTCACATATTCGATGATTCGCTGAAAATCTTCGTAGCTGATGGTGTGGTGACGCAGAGCATGCAATGCAGGCTTCATCACACGACGGAGATGGGATTGATAGCGTGGCTGGTTAGGCTTGTACCCGGCGATGCCGCTGAACCATACCGCGCGATCGACCGCCTGGAGCACGCGCTGCAAGCGATATTTACGGAGATACTGCGATGACGCCCCATACGCGGCATAAAGCAGGGACAGATACGTGCCGATGCCTGCCAGGATACGGGTATCGAACATGAACGGAGGATCGTGATCGAAGAATCGAACGGCGCCATCATGCAACGGATAGTACAGGTCTTTTGACGGATCGGTGTCGACGGCATTGGCGACATTCATCGGGACATCGCGCATGATGTCATGCAGGTGCTGCGAGAGTTTACTGGCAACTTTGTAGACTTCGGAGTCGGTAAGGTCGGCAGAGGCCGCAAGGATCGTCATGGCACCCACCGTCACGGTTTCATGGGGAACCCCTTCATAGGTGCCACCGGGAATCGTGACCGTGTGAAGATACGGGAAATGCATGTGGAGACCCGACGCCTGGCTAAGCGAGAGGAGCGTGAAACGTCCAGTCTGCATGAGGCGCTGGAGGCTCTGATCGTTCAGGCCGGTCACGAAAAACCCGACATCGAGCTGGCCGCTACGCAGCTGCTGAAGACTCTGCTCGTAAGTCAGCTGAGTGCTGTGGGGCGTGATCGCCAGCCCCGATTGGGACAGGAGATTATGCGCGATATACGCACTGGCGCTGCCGGGAGAGCCGAGATAGATCTTCATGGTGGGGCGCAGGTCTGTCAGATCGCTGAGCTGCAGGTCACGCCGGGCGACGACGTGCAGCGGCGCGCTAAAGAGCGGAAACATCGCGCGGACGCGCATCTCCAGATGCGTATCCTTGAAACGTGGGGCCGTAAGCGGAAGCGGACAACTCGGGTCGGACGCGGCGTTGAGAGGCAGGCCGTCGTGCACGAGAGCCAACTGCGCGAGGCCGCGATTGAGGTAGTAGAGATTGTCGAGCGAACCGCAGGACTCCAGCACCACATAGTCCGGCACCACGTTCAAATGGAGGAATCGTTCCAGCGGGGTCGTTTGATTCAACGCCTCGGCCATGAGCATGCCGACGGCATCACGACTGCTGCCCTTGGGTCCCGTCAGCAAGTAGTAGTTCGTATGCGTTCGATGAATAAGCAGACCGATGAAAAACACCAGCGGCAAAATGACAAGGAGCACCGCATACCCCCATCCGGCCGTGATGAGGACATGATATCTCGCAAGGCGCTGCCTGGTTTTGCGACAGGTTCGATCGATGGCTCGAAACGCTTGATACCAGTGCGGCATTCGATTCGGCCGGGTGTTTGGCACGCGTCGTTTCCCCTCTCCCTTTATCTCTACAGGTCTGTTCCTTAGCAGTAATCCTTCAGCCTACGCAAGTGTGGGAGATGGAGAACTGACGACGAGCCGCGCAAGGAGGAACGAGTTTCGCATTTGCACATAGCGTCGAGTGGAACGTAGCTTGTTGCCCTTGACAGCGTCACGATCATGCGCCGCATGGACGGTCAGGGCTTCCGTAGATGATCGCTCCCTCTCCTATCGGGATTCACCGCAAGATAGTCTTTTATGAATTGATCCACCCTGCGAAGCACCTGATCTTCGAGATGCTTGATGTTATCGTCTGCGATGATTCCAATTGGCCCCAGCTTCATCCACGTCACTGCGGAGGGTTCAGACGCGACCTTGCCCTCCAGTCGAACCCGTTGTGTCAGAAAAAGGTCAATGGAGTAAAAATATCGGCTAATTCGATCGTGGAGGGCATCGACCCGGACCGCCAGCATAGCCGCAGTCGGCGTTGCGAGTCGCTCACGTTCAGTCAGCACCTTTATCCCGGCCTTCTGAAGCCGCTGCCTGATATCGCTTTGGAGCTTCAACGAGTGCAGCCCAAGGTCTTCAATCTCGATATTTAATGGCTCAACGAGGACTTCCATGCCGACTAGCCCCTTCAGTGAATCACGCTCAGGAACCTCCGCCGCTTGCTCCGCGGGGCTGGGAGTCGAAGCGATAACTAAACTGATTGTGCCGACAATCAGTAGCAACCTGGTTACAGAACATCCCGTCTTTATCAGAGGAAGCATCGCCGCACCCTCCTTTCAATCCAAGACTATCCTACCCCCTGCCTTCTGCTTCTGTCAGCCATGATTCGCGTCCATGACGATCGTGTTGAATAGTTTCCGTTGAGTTTCTCGCGTTCCCTATGGCTAAATCCCCTGCTCCAGGCTTTAAGCGGAGAACCACATCCGTTCTGTATCAGGCGCGTGCATCTTCACATCAAGGAGGAGCAAGAGACATGGCAATGGCAGATCACGACCAGAGGCTCGAACAACAATCCAAGGCCATCTCACAGGCCACCTTCACGCGGCGGGGCTTTGTGATGGCGACACTGGCCGCAGGCTTCGCCTTGGCCGTGCGACCAGTTTCGGCAGACACCCTGACGACAGACCAGACGGGGCTGACTGCAGGAGAGATCCGGATCCAAACCACCGATGGCCACATTCCGGCCTATCGGGCGAGACCAAAACAGGGAACTGCGCTGGCGGTTGTTCTCGTCGTCCAAGAAATATTCGGGGTCCATGAACACATCAAGGACATCTGCCGCCGATTCGCCAAGCTGGGTTACCTGGCCATCGCGCCTGAACTCTATGCCCGCCAAGGTGACGTTTCAACGCTGTCCGACAGCCAGGAGATTGTCGCCAAGGTGGTCTCGCACGTGCCGGATATGCAGGTACTGGACGATCTCGATGCAGCCGTGGCATGGGCAAAAGAGTCTGGCGAAGGGAACGTCGAAAAACTCGGCATCACGGGCTTCTGTTGGGGAGGAAGAATCGTGTGGTTGTATGCGGCACACAATCCCAAACTGAAGGCGGGAGTGGCCTGGTATGGACGCCTCACCGGTAAACCCAGCACCTTGCAACCGACGCATCCCATCGATGTGGCCTCGTCCTTGAAAGCCCCAGTGCTGGGGCTCTATGGTGCAGAGGATCGCGGGATCCCACTCGACACAGTTGAGCAAATGCGGCAGGCGTTGGCAGCGGGTAGCCCCTCACAGATCGTGGTCTATCCAAATACTCCGCATGGGTTTCACGCAGACTATCGGCCGAGCTATAGAAAGGAGCAGGCAGAGGATGGTTGGAAGAAGCTGCTGGACTGGTTTAAGCAATACGGTGTGGCGTAACGGGTATCATCGCTCTGTACGTCGAGGCGGGAGCAGGCAGTTGGTATTCACTGTTTTTCCGAGACCGCGTCTTCAATAGCCCGGCACAAGGTTCCCACCGCCGATTCTTTCGTGAGATACGAATGGATCCCGGCGGCTTGCATCTTCTGAACGTAGTCCATCTCACCATGCACGGACAGCCCAATGACAGACGTTTTTGGGAATGCTTCCTTAATGAGCTCAGTCGCCTCGATCCCGTTCATCATTGGCATATTGATATCCATCACGACGACATCAGGTCTCAATAGCCGCACGGCTTCAATCGCCTCCAAACCGGTGCTCGCCTCCCCCACCACTTCCAGGTGATTATAGCCATTTACGATGCTCCGTAAACCCTCTCGGAGCATTGTGTGATCGTCTACTAATAGGACACGAATCCTTGAGGACTTGTCGCCCTGTAGGGAAAGTTGACTGCTCGCGGATGGACTGGGCGATTCTGGTGTGCTCAATGGTTCAGAACACATCCGATGCACCTCTTGGTTTTCCGATGCTCGCAGGCCAAAGGGGATTCAATCCTAGCTGAAGGATCATTGTGGATTCCATACTGATCCGGGAAGTCATCCCCTCCGGAAAGTCTACACTGCCTCACTAAAAGGGATAACTAGGGATTACCCTAGGGTTGAAATTTCCTCCAAACAAGGAGGACAAGGAGGAGGTGAAGGGCCAGTCCACTAGGCTGCCGATGTCATGAATGACCAGCATGACTGGCTTATTGAGAATCCACACCCTTTTCTGGGCTCCTCCTGGGCGCCAGAGGCCCGGCCCATGCCCCCGATGTAATCCCTTCAACGGCACGTTCCAAGGACCCATTATCGCCCCAACTCAGCTCCGAATTCTTGGGCTCTTCGACAATCCGTGCGAGCAGTCCATTGGGGCCCTTAAAGACAAGGGCCAAGTATGGGACTTGATGTTCCCCATTTCGTCGCCAGTATAAGCCAGGCACCGTGGGCTTCTCGTTGGTCCATATCAATCCAGTGAGCATGGTCCCTCCGGCGAAGGCCCCATCCTTTCGGCGTTCATGCGATCTGTTGATCGTCACCCTCGCCACGGCACATCGTTTATGACGGCTCATCGTGCCGGCGGGGGAACTGCGAGATCGATCACCTTGTTCTCCGTATCGACCATTAAAATCACGGCATCCCCTTTTTGTAGGCCGGCGATTTTCTGGTATAGGTTCTCCCGGACCTCGAACGGCTTCTCCGCTCCCTTCTCAGTGCGGATGGTGACGTGATGGCCCTCGAATGGGAATAGGATCGTCCCCTCGACTTTACGATGCGCCCCTTTGATCGGCGATTTGCGTGTTGGGTCGTGGTTCGCCTGCTGGGCAGCATGAAGGTCTGTGAATGTCGCATCGGTAATTTGATTGGTTTCATCAAGCAGAAAGACGGCGGCGATCCCCACAGGAATTCCTGCGACCTTACCGCGGGCCTGCGAGCGGATTGGATACGACTGTTCCGTGTCATCTGACTTGATCACGACCGAATCCTGACCAATCGGGAGGTTTTGTGAGATAGCGCCACGAATAACCGTATGCTCGATGGAATCGGTCGTGAGAGGATGAAAGTCCACGATAAGGTTTTCTCCATTCAAGACGATGATCAGATCTTCTCCCTCCTTGACAGGAGAGAAACCTTTTTCATGGGCCTCCTTGAGCGGAAGGAAGCGGGGTTGGACTTCGCCGATATCGACCTTGACCTGTCCGGAGGTTACCGCAAGGACTTTGCCCAGGACTGAATGGTTACCCTGCAATAATTGGCGGGCTTCCCCTTCTATCGTACCGGCCAGTATGTCCGGCAGTGTGATCCCCGGTGATACCAATGAGGTCGCACTCAATAGAATAATGAGCATGGGGAACCGGGGGCTTGGCCTTGCATTTTTTTCTTTCATACTGATCCTCCTCATCGCTTGGTTGTTCCCCTCCATGTCGACTCCTTACTACTTTAACCTGAGCAAGAGACGCGCCTCAGGGATTGGTTTCAGTAAGAGGACAATTCATGTGAGAAAATCATAAGATCCGGTATGTTCGGGCTCCTCCTCCGATGGAGACAATGGCTTGCCTTTTGGGACACAACGTCTCATACCGGACATGTTATCCAAGGAGAGCTCGACTCACGATTGAGCAGGATGAAGGACCGAGCAGATGCTCTAGCTCCATGTAGGGCAGTGGCTGAGAATTTCGATATAGAAGACCGTTCAAATAGCATTCGGACGGAAGACGAGCTTACCCATGCCGAGCGCAGGATTATGAAATGGAGACCCTGTGTGGTAGTGCGCTGAGAATGGTCGGATGCTTATAGCGGCGATGCACCTGACGAACGCTTGACGAGTGGGAAAAGGTCCCGTTCTTCAGTGATGAAGTGCGCCCGGACCGTCTGCATCATGTCCTCAAAAGCCTCATCCATCTCCTGGTCGTCGTCGGCTTCGGACTCCTGCAAGTCATGGATCATCGTTTTGACTTCCTCATGCTCCATTTCGGCGTTCCCGATGAGCTGTTGGCCTTGCTGTCCCGACATTCTGATTTCATTGAATATGAGCGCTTCCTCTCTCTCCAAATGCGAGGAGAGTCGATGAAGGATCTGGTCCACAATCGATTGTCGTGAATCAGGTGGCAGCGCGAGATACTGGCGAAACAACGCCAGGATTTGTTGGTGATCGTCTTTGAGCGCTCGTTGGATATCGAGGGGTGGCGGTGTCTTGTCCATCGTCCAACCTCCCTCAGGGGGTGTATTCGCTCGTGATACGTGTCATGCCAAACCGATAGGGTTGTCCTCCGCGAGAAGACGAGGCGTGCTCTCAGTCAGCATCACGATACCGGAGAGCAGACCGCTGGAATTCAAGACGGGAAGGGCGGCGAACCCACGCGCGCGCATCACCGCGAGAGCATCGATGAGGAGGTCGTTCTCACAACAACAAGCCGGATGGGGTGTCATAACTTTGCAAATGGGTTCTGACGAGTGTGCGTTCGCCAGGGCAATCTCTCGGTCGGAAAGTGTGCCGACAATTGTACGGCCATTACAAACGATGATTACGCGAACGTCCAATGACTTCATGAGCCGCACCGCTTCTCCGATCTCGGTCAGCGGACTTTCGACCGACACGGAACGGCTCATGACGTCTTTCACACGGATGCATTCGTGTGGAAGGACTCCCAACTGTTCGGCATCGGTGGATTCGAGGTAGAGCCCCGACCGCCTGCGTGCCGCAGTTTTTACCGCTGAAGGATCGGCGCTGTGTTCCTTTGACGACATTTCAGTCTCTGGTTTGTCCTTCTTTGACAATCTCACTTGTCGCACTCATGCAGTACCCCAACGACCGGATACTCAGGATAGCGCCGACTTCGCCATGCCGGCTAATTCAACCTGCCAGTTATTTCGACCTCAGACAGCTAGGCAAACCCCTTGTCAGGCTCACTCAGGAATATTGATCGATTGCACGCTACTGCGAACCGGGCAATAGTGTGATGACAACCGGTCATACGATGTTCGACGAGAGAGGCTATCCACGTATATGAATCACACGATAGGAGAGCTGGCTCCTGTCATTGGCGGTCACGCGTGACGCGAAGGGAAGGATGGCTGGCTGTCAGATAATTTTTTCTCGGTGAGCAAATGTGACCAGATTGCTCCCTCCGTCGTTGGCATAATGGATGAAACAATCCATGGAGGTGCCATGTCAAAACACGCAGCAGACCATCACAAGAAATCCGCGGAGCAGCATGAGGCAAATCAGTGTGAAATGGTGGCGCATCATGCCCACTTCGCGCATGGGATACCACAAGGAGGGGCTATGCGACAGGTTTTGATGATACTGGCTGCCACTACCCTATTGATGATCGGTCCCCTCGACACCACATACGCTCGCGACAAAAGCGGGGTATTGAAAGGAAGTGACCTGATCGGCATGAAGGTCGAGGGAACTGACGGCAAAAAACTCGGTACGATTAAAGACCTCGTGATCGACCCTATGGAAGGCGACATTGATTATGCCGTTCTCGATTACGGAGGCTTCTTAGGAGTGAACGACAAATACTTTGCTGTCCCGTGGGAGGCACTGCAGATGAGTGGCGATCGGAAAAAAGCGCTCCTCGACGTCACGAAAAAGGATCTCAAGCAGGCGCCCGGTTTCGACAAAACGCACTGGCCCGATCTGAGTAACCGGGACCAGACTGTTGTGATTTATGAATTCTACGGCGTTCCAATGCCGGACGAGAACAGTAAAGACCCCAAAGCCGCACGCTAAGAACGGAACCGTGGGTTCCCTGGAACCCACGGTTCCCTCGCTCTCTCAAATCCCACTACCACGATACTACCATTACAAAATGGACAGGCGGCTTAGGCTCAGCTTGATCGTCGTGCTCGTGCGATGAGCTCCATGAGCACCGTCGGATCCATCGCGCCAGTAACGAACTCGTTGACGACTATGAATGCCGGGTGGTCCCGGATCGATGTGTGGTGAGATTGAGAGTACAGCGTTCAGCTCCCCGGCAGATTCACTCGCAGTGGTTCCGGAAACGGTGACGACATCTGGCTCCGCACAGAATGGTCCGTGACGCCTGCTCGCCCACAGCTCATCTCGGTGAGAAATGATAGAGGGCCTTCTTCGCAATTGCATTCACCTGTCTTCGTCCCTCGACGATTACGGCACATGCACCATCCATTCGTCACGGATTCACAAGTATCCCCATCGCAGATCCCGATCTCCACTGTTGACAGGTGTGAATAACGAGCTATGCTTATCGGGTAACTGCAATCTCGCTCTCAGGAGAGCACGAATGACTCGTCACTTACGGATCAGTCCTCTACTCATCGAATTGCTCATCCTGCTGCTGGTGGCGCCTCTCAATGTGTCAGCCGAATTTTATGCCGATGTGTATGGCGGAGCTGTCTTCACGAACAAGACGGATTTGACAATTACAAGCAGCCTCGGGTCCACCGTCACGAATCAGAGTTTGAAGGTGAATAACTCCTGGACGGCTGGCAGCCGTGCCGGCTATTGGTTGGACGGACTGGACTGGCTGGGCCTAGGGCTCGATGTGTTCTTTTTTCACGTCAAGGCTCCCAGCCAACTAGTCCCGAGCACGATGACCGGCCTCGGTCCCACCACAACAACATTGGCGCCAGTGGATTACTCATTGCCCGTCATGGGCATCGGCTTTGATGTCCTTCGGTTGCGGGCCCCCCTGCTTCGAAGCGAAGAGTTCACACATGGTCGATTGCAACCATACCTCAGCGCCGGGCCCGCACTCTTTGTGACCTGGGCAGGGACAGCGAGAAACTTCCAGCCACAAAATCAGCACGGGACTGATGTCGCCCTGGGCGCCAAAGCGGAGGGAGGTGTGACCTTCCTGCTTACCAAGTCAATCGGCCTCTTCACGGAGTATCGATTTACTCATTTTACCTCGAAATTGAACTATCAGGACGCCACCTTAGGCCCCGCCACCGGTGCCTTCAAGGCGACTTGGGACTCGCATCAGATCATCGGGGGTATCACATTTCGCTTTCCATAAAGAAGAGCGCCTCCTGAAGTAACGGTATTAATAAATACGCCAGTCGTACCCGCCAATCGCTGGCGTCGACACCAGAAAACTCACGCCGGATTGATCGCCTTCCCTCCATCGCACAACCGCCTGCTCCATCACTAAAGGCTGTGACCGATCGGGCAGCCACAATCGAAGTCTGATGCGTATCCCTTTACTCATGCGCCTCGGCAGTATATAGCCATAGCTCCAAGTTCGCTTGCCAATGATTGGCTCGCCCTCAGCCTTCTTTACCAACGTACAGGGATCAATTCACCGATCGGCTGCCATCCAGCCACTCGTGAGGATTCAGGCAAGGTATATGAGCGTTGGACAACCCGCCAGGTAGCAGAATTCCCTGAAAATGAGTCCTCCACACTAGGCCTTTTCCTAGTATTCGAAGCCGGCCGCTCATGGTCATATGGCCCCGCATGTAAGATTCCGCCTACACATGGAAGGGATCACATGATTGAGATTGTCTGGACGCACCACCATCCTTCCCGTCCAAACATTCTGTGCACAGTCCTCTTCTCCATAATAGCGGCCCTAACCCTGAACGCCTGTGGAGACGTATCGAAAACTTCTGCTCCCGCCGCCGTTCCCGCTCCTGCAGCACCAGGACCATTGGCAATTCTCACCGCTGACCCACTCCCTGCTGGAACAATCCATGCGGACTATAATGTTACGCTCGCTCCGGGTGGTGGAACACCGCCCTATACCTGGAGCATGGCCCCCGGATCTCCACCATTGCCTACCGGGCTCGCGTTGACTCCATCTACTGGGAACATCACAGGGGTACCAACCATTCCTACCGGAGCGACCACACCACTCACCGAATTTAAGTTGCTGGATTCAACGGGACAGTCGGTCCAAAAAGTCCTTTCGATCACAGTCAATGTCGCACCGACCCCATTGACCATTCTCACAAGCTCACTGTCCGATGGCTCGATCAATCAGCCCTATGCCGTGGCCTTAAGCCCTACTGGCGGCACAACGCCCTATACGTGGGGCCTCAAAAGCGGCACGACGCCCCTACCCAACGGCCTCACACTCATTCCGAGTGGAATCATCAGCGGGACGCCAACGGTGACCAGCAATGACAATCACACGTTTACACTGACGGACGCGACCTCGCTGACGATCGAAAAAACCCTCACGTTGACCATCAATGCGATCCCTCTCTCGATCACGACCACCTCGCTCCAGCAAGGCACGGCGAACCAAAACTACAGCGCGCAATTGGCAGCCACAGGAGGGACAGGGGCATATACATGGGGTCTCGCAGGCGGATCGCCGGCTCTGCCGAATGGATTAATGCTCGATCCATCCACCGGCATAATCAGCGGCAATCCGACCAGTACCAGCAACCAAACCTACACATTCACCGTCACTGATTCCACTCCCCCCACACCCCAGACCGCGACCAAGACATTGCAATTGATTATCGGCGCGGCCCCGCCAACGCTGATCATCACCACCAACTCCCTGCCGTCCGGCACTGTGATTCAGGCGTATAGTGCGACATTAACGGCTTCGGGAGGTACCGGAATACAAACGTGGGAGCTTGCCGGCGGCTCGTTGCCGATAGGTCTCAATCTAAGCTCCACTGGAATGATAAGTGGTACACCGACCACGGCAGGGACTTCTTCACCAACGTTTAGAGTGCGGGATTCAGGGAATCCCCAACAGGCGAATCAAAAACAACTGTCGATCACGATCAACCTCCCGGCGGCACCGACTATCACGACCACATCGCTCCCCGCCGGATCATTCAACGTGGCTTACAATCAGACGGTGTCAGTCACGGGAGGCATCGGGACTCTGGTATGGGGGATTACCAGCGGGGCGTTACCGCCTGGGCTCAACCTCAATGCGTCGAACGGGAATATTTCAGGTACGCCGACCAGCACCGGTTCTTTTCAATTTACTCTGCGAGTTACCGATCAGATCCCCCAATTCGATGAGCAAACCCTCACGATCACGATCAACGCTCCGGCGCCACCGTCGATCACTGGTCCGGCTGCGCTACAGACAGGGACCGTGAACCAGCCCTATCCCAATACACAATTCACAGCCACCGGTGGTGCACAGCCTTACACCTGGTCTGTGAATCCGGCGTTGCCGAACGGACTGACGCTCAATCCGTCCTCGGGCGTCATCAGCGGAACACCGCTCAATGGAAGCAACGGCACTGCGACTCATGAGTTCACCGTAACGGATTCAACCATCCCGACCCATCAGCAAGGCAAGAGCACGCTCCCGCTCACCATTAATGCCAATGTCACTCCGCTCACAATCGCAACCGCATCGCTTCCGAACGGCACTGCCAACCAATCCTATACCGCTCCTCCGCTGGCAGCCGCAGGAGGCACTTCCCCTTATAATTGGAGCCTGAATAGCGGCTCGTCGCTGCCGCCCGGTCTCTCCCTCGGCGCGGACGGTACAATTACTGGCACCCCGACAACTGCGGGTACAACCTCTACGACATTCAAGGTGCAGGATTCCACTGTTCCCAACCAACAAGCGGCCACCAAATCAATCTCGATCACGATCAACTCAGCCTCGGTGCCACCCACGATCACCACGACGTCGCTCCCGGACGGGACGGTGGGTCTGGCCTACAGCCAAACGGTGCAAGCAACCGGAGGAACAGGAACACGTAACTGGAGCCTCTCCGCTGGGTCACTCCCCGCGAGTCTCACGCTCAGTTCGGCCGGAACCATTTCAGGCACTCCCACCAATACCGGCACCTCGAACTTCACGGTGAGGGTCACTGACGCAGCATCTCTGTCCGACACACAGCCTCTCTCGATCACGATTAACGCCGCGCAGTCGCCATTGAAGATCACGACGACCTCGCTTCCCGATGGCAAAATGAACCAAGCCTATACCGCCACCCTCGCTGCCTCGGGAGGCACGGCACCCTATACCTGGTCAGTGACCCCGGCCTTACCAGCCGGGCTCACGCTGGATCCCGTGACGGGGATGATCAGCGGTACCCCAACAGCGGTGAGTAATATGAACCTCGCTGTTACCGTTCAAGATTCAAACAATCAGACTGCGACAAAACAGCTCAGCCTTCGGATTAGGAGTTAGCTGCAACAGGTCAATCATAAAAGCATTTACTGGTTGGCTTACTGGTGACCAGTACCTCATGGATGAGCAGAGGCGGCGCGGTTAGCCTGCCAGGGAATCCCGACAAAGCATAAAAAAAGAAAGGGACGGGCCGCTTACAAGCTTAACGTTTCGCCAAATTCAGTATGGTACGACTTAACGCCGCACCTAACGTGATGTATGGAGGGAGGAGAATGAACCGGTCAGCTTTCTGGCAGGCTCTGCGCGTGAAATTTCCGACAATGGAGGGTGAGTATTATTGCTTGACCATGTTCCGGCATTCCACAGCGCACCGGTGACAGGCTTTGGCGCATTGCTGACAATGCTCCGCTTTATGTTTGGCGCATTCATCACCACACGCCTGACAAATCTCAGCGCATAACGCGCAGAATTTCGCGGCATACGCTGAGTCGCGTGACATGAGTCGAGCGGCCAGACTGCAAATATCGGCGCGGTCCAGGTCAAGTTCGATGCACTGCACCATCATTTTGACGTCTTGTTCGCACAAACACGAGGCGGCGCAGCGTTCGCATGCCGTGACGCAGTCGTGACAGGCTTCGATACAACTTTCGTATTGTTTCGATGCCATCATATTGTTTTCCTTTTCGAGGCCCTACGAAAGATGTGCGGGGGTGTCGGCGTCAGTTCGATAGCCCTTCACTGTTTCTGTGCGACTGCATCTTCGATGGCTTGGCACAAAGCGTCCACAGCCGACTCTTTGGCCAAATGTGCGTAGATGCCGACGGCCTGCATCCTCTGAACCATGCCCATCCCTTCTTCCACAGACAGTCCGATGATGGACGTGTCTGGGAACTCATCTTTAATGCGCCTGGTCGCCTCGATGCCATTCATCATCGGCATATTGATATCCATGACCACTACATCAGGCCTTAATAGGCGAACCGCATCAATCGCCTCCAGGCCGTTGCTCGCTTCCCCAACCACCTCCAGGCAAACACAGTCCTCTACCACACTCCGCAAACCCTGTCGAAGCAAGGTATGGTCGTCAACCAAAAGAACCCGAATCCTTGCGTGCCTGTCGTCTCGTGGCAGAGGTTGACTCCACGCCGATGGACCGGGCGATCCCGATGGAGGAGACAGTTCAGAAAACATGAGATTGACCTCTTTCGGATGCTCATTGTTCGCCGAAGATCATGCTGGCGATCGATGGATGTGCGCTCTTCGCGGAGCAGGCCTGCATATCACGCCTTCAGAGAATCGAGCGACGAGGGCAAGCCCATCCGTCGCAGGTAAGAACAGAGTTAACCTATAAGCGTGAGCTGAGTGGGGCAACTGGGAATTGCCCTAGGACGAGTCCCTCATCGCATGATCGACTAGGACTCACGAGATGGGTTTGAGTGCACGATTCTGCGATACCCGATCAACTGTTCGAGGGCAGGGCACCGAGGCCCGTCGATGGGATGCTCGTGGCCAGCGGAAGTATCAGCGTGGCCGTCGTGCCCTTGCCCTTGACCGACACCATTTCGACGCTTCCCCCTAACGCCTTCATGCGTTCACGAATACTGAACAATCCGAATTTCGATGAGGCCGTGACCGCGTGGGGAGAGGTGGCCGCGTACAGCATATCGAAGCCGCACCCCTCATCCTTCACCTCAATCCGCAAGATCCCGTGTTGGCATTGAAGGCACACGCTGGCCTGATCGGTCTGAGCATGTTTAGCGGTATTGATCAAGAGTTCTCGAACGGATTGAAACAGGAGCACCGCCCGATCCTCTGCCAGCGACGCTGCCGGTAATTCCGGTGCGTCAACACGAACTACCAGATCATATTGCTGCATCTGGCCGGCTAGCCATTGCAGCGCGACCGCCAAGCCGTATTCGCACAAGACCGGCGGACTCAGATCGGTGATCAGCGTGCGGGTATAGTTCAAAGATCGTGTGAGCGCTTCTTCCGCCTGCTGGATCAAATTGACACATTGAGGAACGAGTCCGGCCAATTTCCTCGCTTGTCCAAGTTTCAGGCACCCATAAACCAGTATCTGCGCCAGGTGATCGTGCAACTCAGTGGCCAGACGTGTGCGCTCCCGGTGCTCCGCGAGATTCAGTTCAGACGCCAAGGCCCGTAGCCGGTCTTCCGACGCCGCCAACTCCCGGGTGCGCTCAGCCACGCGCAGTTCCAACTCATCATACAACCGGTGGAAACGTGTCTCGCTTTCCCGCAACGCGCCCAGCACCTCCTGGCGATCGATGAGATCGGCGGCTTGTCGCACCAGGACATCGAGGAGGCGCAACTCATTCTCTGAAGGGCGGTACGGGTTGCGCCACTGCGTGGAGAGCATGCCGACCAGGTGGCCGCTGCGCGAGAGTAGCGGTGTGGACTGGACTGCCCGGATGCCGGTCCGGCGATAGACCTCCAAGGCAGGTGTGCCGACGATGAAGCCGCACGTCTCCACATCAGGCAAGATGACACGATGGCCTAGTCGTCTGGCCACGCTACAAGAGGTCTGCGCCTCGTCGCGAATCAGCTCGAAGAGTTGGCCGAACAGCGGGTCGAATCCCCGCCAGGCCAGCAGCCGCAATGCGTCCTGGCTCTTATCGAGCATCTGTATGCTCGCCATGTCGGATTGCATGAACTCCATAGCCGCGTCGAGAATTTTTTCGTAGAGCACGTCGACATTGTCTTCCTGGATCAACTGTGAGCCGATGCTCTGGAGGAGCTTGGTATCGGTCAGTTCTGTCTGCAGGCGCGCTTCATGTTCGCGGTGCCCGTCCGCCACATGCTGACGCGCCGTAAGATCGGTCAGCGCAAAGCGCAACTGCGGCCCGTCGCCATCGGTGATGGCACACCCATCGATCAGCACGGTCTTCGCCATACCGCCGACCTTGAGCATCATGTCGTGCCCGTGGTGGCCAGGCAACTTGAGCATCTCGCGACAGGCCAGGGTGAAGCGCGGCACATGATCGTCAGTCACAAACATCGCGAACTGCTGTCCCGTGACCCTCTTTCGATCGACCGCGAGCAACGCCTCGGCCGCTCCATTAATCTCCAGAATCCGGCCTTGCACGTCCATGGTGCAATAGGCTACGGGGGCTGTTTCGAACAAATCACGATACCGATCGCGGCTCTCCTCTGCCTCCAGCCGCGTCCGCTCCAATTCGTGATTCTGTACCTGCAGTTCGAGCTGATGCACCCGCAATTCGCTGACCAGCGCCTGCACATGTTTCGAATCCAGACTCGGTACCGCCTTGGCGATCATTTTGCTGAGTTGCACTTCCGCGCGATGCCGTAACTCATCCCGTTGTGGCTCTCGTGCATCGTAACTCATGGGCCCCTGCTTTCTAGACTATCCCTGTATATGGTCCGTTCACGTCGAGAAGAGTGCAGCCGATGCCATTCGCGTAAAACGTCCCCCGTGCTCACCGAAGGAGGGATGCGAAGATCGCCTCATCATTCCATCAGCTCAAACTTTTACAATTGCGCGGAGCTTCGAGTGATCGAGAGAGTGGAAAACATGAGTATAGGCTCTTTTTACGAGTATGGGCAACTCAAATATGAGCGGACTGACTCGTTGTAATCTTACTTCGATGATCCCTTCCTTCATCGACTTCCTTCTTGTGGGGATTCTCCGTCGTGAGAACTGTAACGAGTACCTGACCGGACCACAGTTTCGCCATCGGATTCAGGCAATTGTGGAAGCCTTGTCGTCGATGCAACAAGACTTGGATAGGGAAAAAGCAAATGCTGGTGCCCCTGTCACTCGGGCGATAAAACCAGCCTCCGCGATGCTATGCCACTTCGAGTGTCTAGTAGGACTCCAACCTTATTCAGCAGAGGCTAAACTATACTCTTTCAGTCGCACAATCCGTCCGGCCTTATGAGCCTTCCGGTAATACTGTTCATCGGCGGTCACAAGTATGGCGCCACGTTCGCTCAAGGCCACTGCGTGATACAAGGTGTCGAACAGATGCTGGTTCAGTGAGGCCGACAGCTCGCAGGCCCTCTGGTAGATCTCAATGCCGACTGAAACGGGAAACTCAAGAGCGTGCAAGAGCGAAACAATCTGACGAGCGCGTTGCGGATCCAAACGCACCGTGACTGCTGCCACCTCGGCAAGCCAATGTGACGGCTGGACAACCGATATACGAGACTCTTTGATGAACTGCAGAATCTGAAGCGCTTGGAGGGAATGTAATTCCTCGGCACGATCCGCAAAGATCCACTTCACGATCACGCTCGCATCGAGCACGACCGTCGTCACGGCCTTCCGTGTCTCCTTGCCGTTCGAACATCCTTATCAGAGGCAGATCGCGCCCGCTTCCGCAAAGTCAAGAGCTTCTCAATGGCCATGGCCCGCCGTTGACGACGCCGACGCTCGTCCACCGCTTGCCGCATGAGCTCGGTCAACACCGCGCTCTTGTTCTGACGACGAAAAGCCTTGTCGAACGCTTCCTTGACATCGAACGGCACGCTAAAGTTTACAGTGGCCATGGCAAGGCTCCGGTTGTTGAATATTTCAACAACAGGATGGCAGTCAATAGTCTCGCTGTCAAGATCGAAGGAAGTCCATAGTAATGAAACTTCGACAGCCAGCACGTCTTGGACTAGAGAAGAACACTCCCGCAGGATGGTCGAAAAGGCCAGACTTCTCACCCGCTCAACCCTGCGGTTATTTCACCCTCCCGCCCTGAGTCTGCCGACTCGATTCTTAGCCCTGGGAGCCGCCTTGTCCCAAGCAAGGCCACAGTGAGCGAAGAGGCGAGTCGTACGTTGTGCCATACGTCGAGCCTCTGAGCGAAACGAGGACGCCGCTGGCGGACTTTTCAACATCCTGCCGAGTGATCGATGTCTGGTGGGGGAAATGTAACTGCCAGCTCCTCGGCAGCCTCAGCTCGCAGTAATTTTAGAAAATGGTTACGACACCTGCCTCTTCCCCACGCGTCTCAAGCAAACAACCATTCCCGTCTCGAAACCAGACGGGCCTAACTTCTGCCGAGTCCATTCAGTCAATCCGCCGCCGAGACGACCAGAAGCGTAGAATGTCCCCGTTTTCTTCTCTGACGAATGGGAAGCGAGGTGGCAGAGCCCTTCGCGCTAATGCCTTCCGAAACGCCCCTTTCGGCCTGTGCCAGGTGGAATCTTTCGGAAATTCCTTCCTGCCGCATTATTCATGAGCGCTTCTGCTGAAATCGCCGATCTGCTCCTGACCTCTGTCGAAACTTATTGGAGCGTTTTCGCTCAAGGCGCATAGTGCAATAGAGGTTAGATTTATTGGAGTGCGACTGGCCTCGTTCAACCTTATCCAGAAAGTTGTCCCAACTCCTTGTTATCTTGAGCTTCCCTCCCGCGATCTCCTTCGTCGTTAGTCCTTTCCCATGGGAATACAACTTGCTCATCTCCTCAGTGGGTGAATAAATGGAGCAATCGATTTTCTTCAAAATCCTGTGAAGCTGGACGCATCCATCGCGACAGTCCAAGGACCTCTTGGCGGGCAAGCGTGATTGATGGAGAAAGGAAACACCATGGCCGGATTTGTCTTGCGGAAGAATTACCGGTTCAAGAGATTGGTGCCGATGAAGTACATGGGGGATGGGATTGCCGGGGAAGGAATGATCGAAGACCTCTCGCTGGGAGGGAGCTATGTTGCGGGGTACACACCGGTCTCCGTCGGGATGGCGCTCGCACTCAAACTGTTTGTCCCGGGAGACCAGGAGCCGTTGCTGATCGATCGCGCGACTGTGCGATGGGTGAAGGGATTTGATTTCGGGCTGGACTTTGGCACGCCTCAGGCGCCGGTGGCCGAACGAATCATGACGGTCATCTCCCGCTTGGTCAAGGCAGAATATTGCTCATCCGGCAATGGATAAAAAATAGGCGGATGTTCGGCCCCTCAATCGGAGCACAGGATTCCAGCCGTGACTTTTATTCTCGCCGTACGAGCCGAGGACGCCAATGACACGATTGCTCTTGATACTACCCCTCATGCTCCTGACTAGTGGACCGGTGAATGCGGAGTGGACGCCGGTCTACGAAATTCACCAATTGGCCACGACCGTATCCGTCGATCCCGACACGATTCAGAGAAAAGGGGATCTGGCTGAGTTGTGGGTCTTATACGACTCCAAAATTACACAAGCCGGTCGGGGTGGACCATTACGGTCTACCAAGACACAAGGCGAATTCAACTGCGAAGCGAGGCAAAGTCGGGTACTCGCGGTCATGGACTTCTCGGGCAACGAGGGAAGCGGTAAAGTCGTGTATAGCCACTCAGGCGAACAGGAATGGGTACCAGTGATGCCAGGGAGTCTCGGTCTCACTCTGTGGAAAGTTGCCTGTAACAAGCAGTGATCGCGCAGTCTACCCCTGGACGGTTCACGACATGTGATAACCTCTTGCCTTCGGAGCTTCCACGATCGCAACACTCTCCCACATGAAGCTGATCAGCCCCCCGTTGTCAGACCACCGTTCGAATTCTTTCACGCCAATACCCGAGCGCACTCCGCAGTCGTTACATATTGTAGCCGTGACGCGAACCTTTTACGGTTGTGCCCCACTTAACATACGGACAGGGAGATATAGGTCGGAGAAGAAACATTTTCCTTGGGAGAGGGAATGCCATGCGAACCAGGATCTTGGCCGCGCTTTCGATTTGCCAGTTCGTAATGCTTGTCATCGATCCTCAGGCAGCGCTCCCGGCGGATCCCTCAGCCGCGAAGCAAGTGCTTGGGGAAGCTGAACGCGCCGCCGCCACCATTGCCAACGAGTACATTCGAGAGAATACGCTCCATGACATTGCGGTGGCAGAAACGAACGCCCAAAACCTGAAAAAGGCTCTCGAGATTGCGTCTGAGATCAGGCGACAGGATGACAGGGACCGCATGTTACTGGAAATTGGGGTAACACAGGCGAGGTCGAATCACATTCCGGCTGCCATCCAAACGGCCAGCACAATCGTTGATGCGTCGGACCGGGCGGCTGCGATGGAGGCAATCGCAATAGCTCAACTCGATGCCGGGGACCAGAGCGGCGCTCTTCACACGGCCAAGCTGATTCACGCCAACATCAACCGAAGCGGTGTCTTGATGCACATTGCGATCGCACAGGCACAATCGGGAAATGTGAAGAGTGCGCTTGACACCGTCAAAGACATCGGAGAGCCATTACGAAGGAATGTGGCGCTGCACGGTATCGCACTCTCGCAAACGAAGGACGGTGATATTCCAGGGGCCCTCGCCACTGCGAGCGGTATCGGGAGTGAATTGTCTCGGGCTAAATCCTATAGGGAAATCGCGGCTGCCCAAACACAGCGAGGAGAGATGGGAAACGCCCGCCTCTGGATCAATACGCTCACATCCCCTATCGAAAAATCCTCTGCCCTGCTTGGCGTGGCGAATGGACTCCTGGATAAAGATGACATTCCTCCCGATGCGTCCTGTGAAAAGATCCTCATGGTGAACCCGAGCAATGGTTAGCCTCAAGAACCGTTGTTCATAGAAATAACGAGCCTGTGCTCACGTCGTCGAGTTGGTGAGACGCCGGGTCCGGGCTATGCCACCCTCCAGTTTCTTTCCCCCGGCTATACCATGCGCCTGGCCGTAGAACAAAGAGTTCCATCCCCTGTTGCTCCACCCGAGCGCGATTGAAGGCGATGTTGGGCCTGCATGACACCCCTCCCCCTTCGTGGTGTTGATTTCTCTGCACTTTGAGCGTAGGAGTTGGGCAAATAAGAACCCAGCCTCCTTAGCAGGACTTTTCTATGTCAGAGCCTACGATTGTCTGTCCGAACTGCAAAACAGAAATCAAACTCACCGAGTCACTCGCCGCGCCACTTATCGAGTCGACACGTCGAGACTATGAAAAGCAGCTGGCGTTGAAAGACACGGCCATTGCCAAGAAAGAAGAGGCGCTACACCAGCGAGAAGAAGCGGTCTCCAGAGCCAAGCACACGATCGACGATCAGGTAGCCGAGAAACTGCTGCTCGAGCGCGCCAAGATCGTCTCAGAGGAATCCAGGAAAGCCAAACTTGCCTTGCAAACGGATATCGATCAGAAAACGAGAGAACTGGTCGAACTGCAGGACGTTCTCGCGCAACGCGAAGTCAAACTCGCCGAGGCTCAAAAGGCCCAGGCCTATCTCATCCGACAGAAGCGTGAACTGGACGACGCCAAGCGTGAGCTGGACCTCACCGTCGAAAAGCGAGTCCAAGAGGGGCTCTCTGTCACTCGCGCCGAGGCGAAGAAAGAAGCAGAGGAAGGGCTGAAGCTCAAAGTCATGGAGGCAGAGCAAACCATCGCCTCCATGCAGACACAGATCGAAGAACTGAAGCGCAGGGCCGAACAGGGATCACAGCAACTCCAGGGCGAAGTGCAGGAACTGGAACTCGAAAGCTTGCTCAGGGCAAAATTCCCGAGGGACACGATTGAGCCCGTCCCCAAGGGAGAGTTTGGTGGCGATACCCTACACCGGATCATCGGCCCTCTCGGTCAGCTCTGTGGGACGATCTTATGGGAATCCAAGCGCACCAAGAACTGGAGCGACGGCTGGCTGGTCAAACTCCGCGACGATCAGCGGGCAGCGAAGGCAGAAATCGCTGTGATCGTCAGTCAGGTACTGCCAAAAGGCGTCGAATCTTTTGATCTGATCGAAGGAGTCTGGGTCACACATTCCAGATCAATGCTCTCTGTCGCGGTCGCGCTGCGACATTCCTTGATCGAAGTTGCCTCGGCCCGGCTGGCATTGGAAGGCCAGCAGACAAAAACGGAAATGGTCTACCAATACCTGACCGGACCACGATTCCGCCATCGAGTCGAAGCCATCGTCGAAGCGTTCTCGTCGATGCAAGAAGACTTGGATAAAGAAAAGAAAGCCATCACAAAGCAATGGGCCAAACGCGAAGAGCAAATCGAGCGCGTGATGGGCGCAACGGTAGGTATGTACGGGGACCTGCAGGCGATTGCAGGAAAGTCGTTGCAGGAGATCGAAGGGCTTGAACTCAAGACGTTGGAATCCGACAACCCGGCGCAGAAACTGTTCCCTGATCAATACTGATACTAGTGCAGGATAGAAGTGCCAGGAACGGTCAGGCTCAACTCCAAGATTTTCAAAAACGGTTCCTACCACCTTCCCCTATTCCGCCCCCTTTGTTTCCGTGACCTCTTCTAACCAGGTAACATAGTGGTAGCAGATCGTTACGTCTTGAGTTTGAATGTGTTTTACGTGTCACTAGAATAATGAAATTGCCGGTAGACAGCTCTGAGATCGACCTTCACCATTTCAACTTGACAGAACATGGGTTCTAGCTTTGAATGCACGAGTCCTAGCTTAAAGGTTGAACTCATTGATTGATAAACTAGTTAGATACTCTTCAAGCGCAGCTACGAAACTCACCGTAAGAAGTGCACTCAATCCACTTTTGTGGCTCTGCGGTATTATTTCGCTGCCCTGCCTACTAGCATCCAGCTGCGTTCAAACCGAAGGAGTTAGAAATGCTCTAATTGCTCTTGGCGGATTGCCGATAGTCGTTACCTGCTGCATCGCGATTGGTTTTGCTATCTTTAAGCCAGAGAAACTTCAATCAGAGGACTATCAGTTAAGGCATGAAGCTCTAGGGCTAATCCAACATAAGACCGGACGCGGTGTACTTGATACTGCTTCTGTCCAAGCCATAGCAAATCCCCAAATACCGCCTCCAGAGATTCAATGAGACGAATATTTATTTTTGCATTTAACGACTTGATGGGGACGCAGCAATCAGTGCTCGATTTCCTTGACACGCGTTCAGAAATCCTAAATTGGCTTTCTGTTCTCCCCCATTCAATTTTTATTGTCTCCGACCATGATCTATACCAATTGACACGCGTCATTACCGATAACTACCCTGGAAGATTCTTTGTGATTTCTGAAATAAAAGGCATGACCAGCAATGGCCTACTAGGAATAGCAGCCTGGGACTTCATTAATTTCCCTAAGTCGTCTGGAAGATGGAAGCCTTAAATTGAAAAGCATCAACCCTCTCATGATTTGCTACCATCCTGCTACCGGAACAGGCCAAGCCATCCCGATCCATCAAGAGGATGGTTCTTCCGAATCGTCATTTTTTCCTTGGGTTAGCTCTGCGTGGGTCGTGTCAGATTGGTCTGAGTCGAGTTTGTAAACCGCGGGTTAGCCAGGCCGCCCTTCACTCTTCGCACATCAAGCGACCACTTTCCCCATCAATGACCCTGCTCGCTCGTTACCGAATTCATGAATGGAGGGCTGATTGATCTTCCACTGCGCGCGTCCAGCGAAGATCTTCCGTTTTTTTCTACACCACTACACCTTCGCGCCCATGGGAGTCACCGGACTGCCCTTTACTGCGCGTGTCGAACGAGCACTTCCTCCTTTCAATGATCCTGCCAAACTCGCTTGCTTCTCTCTCTTGGAATGGCACTCGTGTTGATCCCCCTGCGGCCGTCGAGCGAGCACATTCTGATCGTGCGTGCTCCGGGAGCAAGGGATCGGCACGGGTGTCATTCCATTCCCTCATCGTGCGCGTTCCGCGAGCAGGATGACGGCCAGGCTACCCTTCCCATTCTTATGAGACCGTGCGTTCCGTGGGCCAAGGAGTGAATTTCGAAATGCTCCTTCCACGATGCGCGTTTCTACCAAAAGGGAGTAGCCAGGCTGTCCTTCACTGCGCGCATCGAGCGACCACTGTTTCACCGTGGGGGCTCTGCGAGCAAGAAGGACACATGGCCGCTCCCTTCCTGTCCTTCCTCTCCTTTTCATTCAACAAAATCATATCTTGGACTGCTATAATACCGCCGTGAGTCATGGTATCGGCCGGTGCATATTGACCATGCACTGAACGATTTTTCACGAACGCAATCAGAAGTATTCCACTTATCCAAGGAGGTTCCCATGCACACATCGTTGATCGTTGCCATCGCAGTCGTCGTGGGTCTGAGTGCAAGCCCGGTCCCGGCCTTTCTGTCGTCGGCCCATGCGGATGGTCCGGTGTTGGACAGCAAGGAGGCGATGAAGAGCACCAACAATTCGCTGACTGACGCCACGGGTAAACTCAAGACCGACGCGGGTCAAACGAAGGACAGCGTCAAGGCGCTTGATCTTGAGAAAACCAAAAAAGGAGCCGGTGACGTCAAGGGAGACGCCAAGGGGATCATGGACAGCTCCAAGGGCATGATGACCAATCCAATGGGCAGCAAGTAGCAGTTTAAGCATCAGGCTCCATCATGAGAAGCCCCGCTGACCCTATAGTCAGCGGGGCTTCGTGTTTCCGTTATTTCCAAAGCTTCGCCACCTTGCTGGAGCGGCCCTCCTACTGATACAAGATACCGATCCGACCGCTTGGAGCCCTGTTCACGTGGAGAAGGTGCATGTCCCTCCCGATTGAGAAGTCGTCGTCCGATGAATTGGTGCGAGAAGTCACCAGGCGGCGCACGTTTGCCATCATTTCGCACCCGGACGCAGGAAAAACCACGCTGACTGAAAAGCTTCTCCTCTACGCAGGCGCGGTGCACCTGGCCGGGGCGGTGCAGGCACGATCCCATCAACGTGCGGCGAAGTCGGACTGGATGGAGTTGGAACAAGCGCGCGGGATTTCAATCACGTCCACTGCGCTGCAGTTCGATTACCAAGGTGTGCGGGTGAACCTACTCGACACGCCGGGCCACCAGGACTTCAGCGAAGACACCTACCGCACTCTCATGGCGGTGGATAGCGCAGTGATGGTGCTCGACAGCGCCAAGGGCATCGAGCCGCAGACGAAGAAACTGTTCGCCGTCTGCCGCAAACGCAACATCCCGATCATGACCTTCATCAATAAGATGGATCAACCAGGGCGCCATCCGTTCGAACTGCTTGAGGAGATCGAGCAGACCTTGGGCATGACGACGGTCCCCTTCAATTGGCCCATCGGGGAAGGTTCCGGGTTTCAGGGGTTGTACGATCTTCGGGAACCTCAAGTGCTGTTTTTTCAACGGACGCTGCATAACCAGAAACGGGCGCCGATGCGGGTGGAGGCGTTCCCCCATCCAAGTCTGGCTGAGACGCTCGGAGAAGCCTATGGTCCACTGCAGGAAGAAATCGCCCTGCTGACCGGCGCCGGCACTACGTTCGATCGCGACCGTTTTCTCGCCGGCGAACTCACACCGGTCTTCTTCGGGAGCGCCCTCACCAACTTCGGTGTCGAGCCCTTTCTGAACGCCTTTCTCCAACTCGCGGCTCCGCCTGGTCCACGCATGAGCTCGCAGGGACTGGTGCAGCCGACAGACGACAAATTTTCCGGTTTCGTGTTCAAGATTCAGGCGAACATGGACCCGCAACATCGTGATCGAATGGCGTTTTTACGTATCGTGTCGGGCCGTTTCGAAAAGGACATGATGGTCTATCATGCGCGGCTGGACCGGAAGATCCGGATGACGAGACCGCACCGTCTCTTCGGTCGTGACCGTGAGACGATTGACGAGGCCTATCCGGGCGACGTCGTTGGACTGGTGAACCCCGGCCTCTTCGCCATCGGCGACACGCTCTGCTCAGGCAGTCCCCTCGCCTTCGATGCGATTCCGCAATTCCCCCCTGAATGCTTCGGCGTGCTTCGCAGCCAGGACCTTACGAAACAGAAGCAGTTCCAGAAGGGGCTCCAGCAGCTCGAAGAAGAAGGGGTGATGCAGGTGTTCTATTCACCCGATCATGTGCGCCGGGAACCGGTCCTGGCCGCAGTCGGAGAACTCCAATTCGATGTCGTCGCCTCGCGCCTCGAGAGCGAGTATGGGGTCAAGACCCTCGTCGAGCGAATGCCGTTTGTCCTGGCCCGTTGGGTGAGTGGCGATCCCGACGTGATTGCCCGCATTTACTGGCCGCAGGATACGCGCCGGCTCGTCGATCGCGACGGCCGCATGGTCATGCTCTTCGGCTCCGAACGGCTGCTCGCCTACTGCATGAAAGAATACGCCTCCCTCAAGTTTCAGTTGCGGGAGGAAGTCGATACAGTAGAAATCTGACCGCCACGATGATTCCAAGGAGAACGACGACATGACAAGATCCGGACTCTTCGTATTGGCGATGCTCATCCTCTTCGCCGGCTGTGCCGAGACCTCGACGGCTCCTCCATCCGGTCAAACGATGAGCGGCCATTCTTCAACGGGACAGACGACCGCACAACCGACCCGCCGCTCTGTTTCACTGGATGGCGTGACCTTGAGCATTCTCGAAGCAGGGACAGGCGACCCGGTGATCTACATCCATGGCGTGGTGACCACCAGCAACATCTTCCCAAAATATCTAGTCGCCTACTCCCCTGCCTATCGTGGCATCGCGGTCGATCTCCGTGGCTACGGCGATTCGGAGAAGACTCCCACCGGCTCCAACATTTCGCAATTCGTGAAGGACCTGATCGCGCTGGCGGACCGATTGAAGATCGAGAAGCCCGTCTGGGTGGGTGTGTCGATGGGCGGCATGATCCTCCAGCAATTGGCCCTGGAGCATCCTTCACGGGTGAAAGCGCTTGTGCTGGTCTCGACCACCGATGGCGCGATGATTCTCGATCAGGATCTTCCCTCGATCGGCAATCCGCGCACGAACGCCGATGTGTCTAAGAAGATCCTTGTGGAAAGCTTCCCTCCCGGCACGAGCCCGCAGCTCTATCAGCCGTTGCTCGACCGTATTCCCACGTGGAATGCCTCAGTCCTTCGTGAAGCGCTGACCTCGATGTCCGTCTTCAACAAGCACGGGCAACTCTCCGCGATCACCGCGCCCACGCTCATCATGGTCGGAGCCAAAGACGACGTGGCCACGCCTGCCATCGCGGCGGGAATTCATGAACAGATTGCCGGTTCACATCTGGCGACATTCGAGACAGGCCACTTCATCATGGCGGAAGATTCCGAGAGCTTTCGGAGAGTCCTGGGGGAATTCCTTCACTCACTGAAAAAATAAGAGCGCGCGCCGTGACACGTCTCTGCGGTGGTCGGCTCCCACTCTCTGAGATGACTTGAGCGTCGGCATGAATGGAACAGTGCCCGCAACGTCGCACTCCGCTTCATTTCGAGGCACATCGATACGCAGGATGATTCCACTCCCCATCGTTCCATCCTGTCATATTTGTAGGCACAGGACTGCATCGTCTATCTTCCGATAAACGCACGAGTTCACTCAGCGATCTGCTGCGATCGCATACAGTCTTCTCGGAGCTCATCATCGATCTCCCTCTCTCCACCACTGATTCTCGGGGTTTTTTGTTCTGATCATCCTCTTCCTCCGACGGCATGCACCTTGCGTAGTGATGCGAGTGAAGAGTGAGTGGTTCACTCTTTCATCTTCATCCCTCTTCGGGTCGCCGAGTCAGTCAGGCAATCCGACATGCACTTTTCAATGAGAAGTCACCTTCTCCGGGAAAGCTGCGCCTGCGGCCAGGGAGAGCATAAAGGAGTATCTCTATGGTCTGGGTACGAGCAATCGCTGGGGTTCTCATGTTGTGGTGTAGTGCCGCATGGGGGACCACACTGTCGTGGAATTCGAACAATGAATCGGACCTGGCCGGGTACCACGTCTATCGATGCACTCAGCTCCCTTGCACGCGCACATCCGGCACGGCGTCTTCTCTCGCCACGTTGGGAACAGCGACGAGTTTCGATATCGGGACACCGGCAGTGACTCAGCACTATTTCATTACCGCCTATGACTTCGCCAACAATGAGTCGGCTGGGAGCGGCGTCGCGACCTTCACACCAGTCGGGTCCACTCCGCCTGCCGCGCCTCCAGCCATCAGTGCCAGCCCGACCAGTCTCTCCTTTAAGGCCACGCAAGGTGGCGCCAATCCAGCCACTCAGTCGATCAGCGTCAGCAACCTGGGCGGTGGCACAGCAAGCTGGAGTGTCAGTCATGACGCCACCTGGCTGGGGCACACTCCGAACACGAACGCAGGTACCGGCACTGTGACCATCAGCATCACGATCGGAACCATGACGGCCGGCACCTATAGCGGACAGGTCACAGTCTGGCCCGCCGGGGCAAACCCGGTCACTGTGCCGGTGACGTTCACTGTCGTGACAGCCCCCGTGCCACCGGCCATCGGAGCGAGTCCGACGAGCCTCTCCTTTACTGCAACAAAGGGCGGCGCCGCCCCCGCGACCAAGAACTTGAACATCAGCAACACAGGAGGCGGCACGCTCAACTGGACCGCCAGCGACAATGCCACCTGGTTGACACTGAGTCGGGCCTCGGGCACTGGTAATGGGGTGGTCACGGTGAGTGCGGTGGCCGGCGCCGCAGCCGTCGGGACCTACAATGGCAGTATCACGCTCAGTGTCGTCGGAGGCTCCTCAGTCACCCTGCCGGTGACGCTCACTGTCGTCGCGACGGCCCCCGGACCGCCGCCCATCACTCCTCCGCTGGGAGCCTCGGCAACCCCGCCGTCTCCAGGCGGCCTGACGATCAATTTCATGAACTAAGAGTCGCGTCGTATTGAGACTGGGAAGATCACCGTATTTCGTGAAGCGTATTTCGAACCTCGTTTCAGATCGGATTCACCGAAGGGATGAGAACGAACGACGCTTCACGAACGACGTACGCATGGCGTGCCGCAGCGCGGGGGCCCCGGCTAAGATACCTTGAGTCTTTGCAAGAAGCGGCTTACAGCCTGTTCTCCTGCATCCGGTTGTCGGGGAGTCATGTGTTTCGGAAGCACGACCATAAACGGCTCGCGTACCGAGGAAGATCTCGTGAGGCTTTGGAGGTGGACTCGCATGGTCTGATTGACTTCTTGCCCCTTGGACGCCAGAAGCTCGCCCTGGCTGGACTGAATGTTCTCCACCAGGATCATGCCATCCCGAAGGTCAGCGACCCCGACCGGTGTGACTTCATATTTCACGCCCTCGCTCAACGTGGCGATCAACGAGGCAAGAACCTTCTGATCGTACTGGTCCCTCCGTTCCTTCAGCAGTGCAATCGCTTCTACTTGCCGAACGGGCACCTTTCGATGTTGTTGAGAGTCGATGACACAGGCAGGAATGTATGTATGTTCAGTTAGACTCGCGGTCGTCCGCCGTCGAAACCGGAATCTCGCCACTTCTCCAGCAGCGCGATGCGGCGTTCCAATTGCACGACAGTCGCTTGATCGACCCGGCCACCGGTTCGCTTGATGAGTTCCGCATTGAGTTGGCGATGATCGATACCGGTCTTTCGAGCCACGGTGCCGACAAGGGAACGATGCATATCCCGCAATTCATTCTTTTTGTCATGGAGCGGCACCGCCGGCTCTACCAGACCCTTGCCCTCCCCGGCTGATTCCACCTCATCGCCGCCGATCAGGGCATCCATTCTGGCAACCCCATGCAAGGGGATGTACTCTTTCAGTGATGTAGCGGCCGTACCGAACAACGTGCGCTGCACGGAGGGCATGATCTCTTCCAGCACATGGTCTCGTTCAGCCTTGATCCGTTTGGCGTAGTGAACGAGGGTGGCATCTTTCGGCAGATAGAGCCAGGCCCGTTGCGGCTTCGGCAATCCCTCCTGCATCCGGACGAATCGCCCGACGACTTGACGGAAATACATTTCGGTCAAGACGTTCGTGGCATAGACGCCGACACGGAGCCTCGGAATATCGACACCTTCACTCACCATGTTCACCGCGACGAGCCATTGCTGGGTCTTATGCTGCGCGAACGTGGCGATCGTCTTCGACGCCGACGGATCGTCCGACACAGCCACATGCGCACGGCTGCCCGTGATACGTCCCACCAGCTCCGCTACCTGCCTCGCATGGTCTTGATTCATCGCGACGATGAGCCCGCCGGCATCCGGCTGCTCCTGCTTGCGGAGCCGGCGCAACTCGGCATGGGCATCGGTGATGACGGGACCCAACCAGCTATCTTGCAAGAGCGCGGTCTTGAGCCGCTCCCGCTGCAAATCGAAGGTGAGCCCATCTTCGAATGTCGCTCGATGTTCACGGCCTTCCGAGAGCCACGTCAATTCCCCCTCATAGCTCGGGAACAGGATCGGACGGCAGACATTCTCGCGAATCGCCTCGGCATACCCATAGGTGAAGTCGGCCTGACTCTCGCCCTGCTCATACCGCACGTAGGGAATCGGATTGTTATCGGAGCGAAAGGGAGTGCCGGATAAAGCCAGGCGAAACACCGACTCTTCAAACGCTTCTCGTAGCGCATTGCCCCAATCCTTCCCCTCGCCCGCATGGTGCAGCTCATCGAAGATCAGCAATGTGGGCCGGCTCCGGCAGGCACGCTGAAACACCGCCGGCGCCAGACAGACTTGCTGATAGGTCACGACCGCACCGTGGTAGTCGCGTGCTTCGATGGCCTGTTCGTTCGTCAAGGCCGGATCCAGCTGAATCCCGACCAGGCCTGCGGCGGCCGACCATTGGGTGCGCAGGTGGTTGGTCGGACAAATGACCAGCACACGGCTGGCCACCCGATCCGCCAGGTACTGATGGGCGATCCGCAGGGCAAAACGGGTTTTTCCTGCGGCGGGCGTTGCCGTCGCAAGAAAGTCAGGACGATCATGCATCAGGACGCCTGATACTGCGCGAGCCTGCCATTCGCGCAGCTTGGCCGTCCAGGGAGACAAAGTCACTCCAACCTCTTCTTAATGGTCACGGGTATAGGGGCTTGGGTACGACAACAAGAGGTTCGGCTTTATTCTGAACAGAAGCTTCATAGGTGAGGATTGTTGTCTCATAGAACAGGTTGCCCGGTCGATCCCCCCTGCCTGTCTCGGATATTCTCTTTTCTGTGGACCATATTCTATTGAGAGATGAGGGATGCATCTCCATCCTGTCGAGAATTCACGCCTTTCTTGTCTCACACCTTCCTTACTTTAGGATGGTGGAATGACAGGTCAAAGATCGCAGCCCAATGTCGCCGATACCAGCGAGCCTGCCCTGGTTTCATCTGCCCCCGTGAGCACACCGGTTCAGGTCTCGTTCACGACAAACCGATTCCCTGCCTGGATGGACCGTCATCACACCTGGGTGGTTTCTGCTGTCGCCGTCATGACGATGGTGACGCTGCTCTGTGTGGGGTGGGCGCCCTCACCGTTGAAGACATCTTGATCCAATTCTTCCGGCCATAGCCTGGTGCAAGCGGCCACGGATGCCGCCAGTAAATTGGACATGATGATCCTGGAGCGATACGCCGACATCCAGCTACTTTCCACTGCTACGATGCACCAAGGACAGGATCCCGCGACGTTGACCACGTACCTCCGTGAGCTGGCACACGCCTACCAGGCCTATCGGTGGATTGGCGTCACTGACTCACGCGGAAGAGTCATCTCGACCACCGATCCGTCCATGACCTCCCTCGATCGGAGCCAGAGCCGCTGGTTCCAACTGGCACGCACCATTACAGGCGTCAGGATCCTGGATGCCCAGGTGAGCGACGAATCCAGGGGAGCCTCGGCGATCACCTTGATCGCTCCCCTGCACAGTCCCGACGGACGATTTCTCGGAGCGATCGCGGCCGTCGTGGGTGTCCCTTCACTGATGCACATCCTCGACGACACGATGCAGGTGCTCAAGAACAGCGAGTGGACCGAAGAGTCGCATATTGAATATCAACTCCTCAACGAGCAGGGAGACCTGATCGCCGATTCGACGCTGCGTCAGGAAGGTACGCTCAACCTCAAACAGGTCGGTCTTCCTTCTGCCACGCTTGTGGGAATGCGCGAGCGGGGCTTCGTCGAAGAGACTCATCTTCGTCGCGGAACCTCCGTCATTACCGCCTATGCGCAGCTCACCATCGCCCATGCCGACCCAACCCTCCGATGGGGCATCCTGGTTCGTGTAGACCGGGACAGCATCCTTACCCCCATTCGTTCGTTTCTCTGGAAATTGTCGTTTCTCACGACTCTGATCCTCCTTCCCTTGCTTGGGCTTGTGCTCGGAATGATCACGGCTCTTCATGAGGAATGGAATACCGCGAAACGGGAATCCCAGCGAGCGACCGATGCGGAAGCCGCGCTCAAAAAACGGACGGAGGCTCTTCAAGCATTGGTCGGGGCCGCACAGACGTTGTCCGCGGAACAGGACCTCGAAGGACTGCTGCAACAGCTTCTCCGGCTCGCAAAGGAGAACACCGGCGCGCGCTATGCGGCCTTAGGGGTCTTCAACGACAACACACGTGAGCCAATACAGCCCTTGACGGCCGGAATCGATGACGCGGCGGCCCAGGCCATTCGGATCCTCCCGTTGGAACAGGGTTCGCGGGTATCCCTCGGGCCGGAGGACGGCGCCCTCCGCCTGGCGCATCTGACAGAACACTGGACCTCCCAGGGAATTCCCGCAGATCATGCTCCCATGACCTCGTTCCTCGGCGTGCCGATTCGATGCCACGGCCAATTCTTCGGCCGGCTTTCCCTGGCCAACAAGGTGGCACCTCCCGGCCATGCAACCGACTTCAGCGAATTGGACGAACAGGTGGTGCTGACCCTTGCCACCCAGGCCGGGACTGCTATCCAGAACCTACAACTCCTGCAGGATTCCAAGGAGCAGGCCAGACACGATTCGTTGACGGGACTGCTGAATCACTCGGCAATCCTGAACGCCTTGACGCAGGAACTGTCGCGGGCCGAACGAAGCCGTCACTCCGTGGCAATCCTCATCGCTGATCTCGATCACTTCGAGCGAATCAATGATACCTATGGACACCCGATTGGAGATATCGTCCTTCGCGAAACCGCTCGCCGCTACGATCATGTGGGACGCGTCGGAGGAGAAGAATTCTTGATCGTGGCTCCCAATTGCGATCTGGACGCGTTACGAGAGTGCGCCGAACGCTTTCGAACATCCATCAGCGACATGCCGTTCGATACGACGAGCGAGCCGCTCACTATCACGGTGAGCATCGGAGCGACGGTTTGGTCCTCCGAGCACCCATTGAGTTCCGAACTCTTGCGCAAGATGGCCGACTACCCCCTCTATCGCGTAAAAAGTCACGGCAGGAACGGGATCGACATCGTCCCCGACCCCCACACACTCGTGATGGATCGGATACAAAGAGCAGGGTAACAGTCTTACCTCTCCCTACTGCTCGCGTCTCCACCACTCATCTTCTCTCTCCAGGATGGCATGGCTAGATAGCCCTTTACTGCGCGCATCGAACGAGCATCTTCCATAGAAATAATCCTTCCAAGCTTGCTCGCCTCCTCTCTAGGAGGGTCGGCCTGGCTTGGTCCCCCACTGCGCACGTCGAACGACCACAGTTTCATCGTGGGCGTTCCGTGAGCACAGGGGAGCAATTAGGCCGCCCCTCCGCCGCCCCACCGCATCTCCAACTCAGGGAATTTTGCCTTGTAATCGACATGGCTGGTGCGGATCACATTCAACGCTTCCGCGCGCCCGTACATACTCGTGATCTCGACTTTATGGTGGGTACTGCCTGGCGCACTCTTATAGGTCAGGAAATAGTGCTGCAAGCGATCGAGAAGGGCCATCGGAACCTGACTGATATCGGTATAGCCTCCGTAGGTCGCATCGTCTTTCATGACGGCGATGATCTTGTCGTCGGCTTCGCCACCGTCTGCCATACTGAGCCCTCCGATGGGCAGGGCCGTGAGGAGAATGTCGCTGTGCGGAATCGTCTTTTCCGTGAGCACGCAGATATCGAGGGGATCACCATCCCCGACGACACCCGTGCGCTTGGCCCGTGCTGAAAACAAGGCCGCAACGCCATCGCCGCAATAGGTTTGCGGCACCAGTCCGTAATAGACGGGACAATAGTTTGAAAATCGTTGCGGGCGATCGACCTTGAGAAAGCCGCTGACCTTATCCACTTCGTATTTCACCGTGTCGGTCGGCACAATTTCAATGTATGCCGTCACCACCTCCGGGGCCTGGTCTCCAATCGAGACCCCATGCCAGGGGTGGGCTCTGAACATCAGGCTCATCAGTCGCAGCACGGAATCGGCTTGGTTGCCGCTCATCACTTTCCTCCATGACTTGTTGTGAAAATGGGAGCTGATTATGCAGGACTCTATGACCAGATTAGAAGAGGATATCGGAGATCGCTCGTCACTCTGCGCAAAAACTGTCTCTCGTCCTTGATCTCGTCCCGCATCACAGTCTTACGCGGCTGACAACCTTCAAGATAATCCTTCCAAGTTCGCTCGTTATTTCTTCAGGGATAGAGGCTGATTGATCTTCCACTGCGCGCGGCATTCTCACCCGCCCACCCACTAGCTCGCCGAGACGTGCCATTAGCCCGAGCGAGGGACTTCGATTCCTCTTCTTTTCTCCACCGCCCTCTTAAGGGCATAGCCAGGTTGCCCTTTACTGCGCGCGTCGAACGAGCACATTCCTATCGTGCGCGTTCCGCGAGCAAGAAGGGCACCTGGCTATCGATGACTCTTCCACGCTTGCTCGTTTTCTCAAAAGAGGTGGCTGATGGTCCCCCACTGCGCGCGTTCAACGAGGGCCTTCTTAGGCCGCGCGTTGCGCGAGCACAGGGGATCGTCAGCTACCTCCCTCCCCTTGGTTGCTCCAGAAACAATCTCACTGCCACCTTCTGTCCTTTGATCCTGGTGCGGCTGAGCGTCTCGATGATCTCGCGAGCCAACACTTCCGGCACTTCCACCAAGGAGAATCGATCCATCACTTCGACGGCACCGATCACGTTCGAATTGAGCCCGGCCTCGTTGGCAATCGCTCCGACGAGATCACCTGCCCGGATACCTGCTTCCCGGCCTGCGCCGACATACACCTTGGCCATGCCCGCCGTTCGTCCGCCACGACCTGGCGCGTTGAACGGTCTGCCCTGTCCCTCCCTGTGCGCGATGCCACCGACCCTTCCTCGCGGATCCCCCATGGGGCGTCGCGCCATCGATGGCCGCTCCGGTGGCCTGGTCGATGCCGCCGGGATATCGTATTCCTTCCGCTCTCCACCTTGCATCCGGAAGATGAGTTTGAGGGCTGCCGCCGCCACCTCGATCGGGTCCCCTTCTTCAGCAAGCGGCGCGACCACGGCCCTGAACAAGTCGAGATCCCCGGCCGCGAGCACTTCTTCGACCGCGCTCTTGGTTCGCGCGAGCCGTTTTGTGCGGAGATCGGCGACGGTCGGCACTTGAGTCACAACGATTTTCGCTTTCGTGAGCTGCTCGATGTTCCAAAGCAGCCGCTGCTCACGCGGATCGATCACGGTAATCGCCGCGCCTTCCCTTCCCGCCCGCCCGGTCCGTCCGATCCGATGGACATAGACTTCCGGAGACGTGGGCAGGTCGTAATTCACCACATGCGATACGGATGGAATATCCAACCCCCGCGCCGCCACATCGGTGGCGACGAGGAGTTCGGTCTGGCCGGACCGGAACGCACTCATCACCCGGTCACGCTGAGGCTGATTCATCCCTCCATGGATCGCTTCAGCTCGAAGCCCACGGCCTGTCAACATCGCGGTGAGTTCATCGACTTCGATACGCGTGCGGCAGAATACGAGGGCAGACTTCGGACTCTCCATATCCAGAATGCGAGCCAGTGCCGCTTCCTTATGCGGTCTGGCGACGATGTAGGCCGTTTGGTGGACGCGTGGAGCGGCGCCCGCCTTGAGCGGCTCCTTGGCAATCTTGATCTCGACCGGATCCTTGAGATGGCGTTTGGCAATGGATGCGATCCGGGGCGGCATGGTGGCAGAGAACAATGCCGTCTGCCGCTCTTTGGGTGTCTGTTCCAGGATGGCGTCCAGATCCTCGGCAAACCCCATGTCGAGCATCTCATCGGCCTCGTCCAGCACGACGGTCTGGATCGTCTTGAGCTGCAGCGTTTTTCGGCGGATATGGTCCAACGCCCGCCCAGGTGTCGCCACGATGACATCCACACCGCGCTTGAGCGCATGGAGCTGCGGACCGATGGCCTGGCCTCCATAGACCGGGAGCACGGTGATCTTCAATTCCTTGCCATAGCGGGTCACTGCCTCGCCGACCTGCATGGCCAATTCCCTGGTCGGCACCAAAATGAGCGCGGAGGGGCAGCGCCGCGCCGAATGGGCGATACGCTGGAGGAGTGGCAGCGTGAAGGCCGCCGTCTTGCCGGTCCCGGTGGCCGCTTGGCCGAGCAGGTCGCGTCCTGTTAACAGCGGAGGGATCGCCTCTCGTTGGATCGGCGTGGGCTCTTCATAACCCAACGTGTCGAGCGTGGTCAGCAGTGCCGCTTCCAGGCCCAGGGCCGCAAATCCAGGAGAGAAACCCTTTGCCGGCGCGTCCGTCGGTGGGTGGGTCGTGTCGTGTTTCATAGAATGTATCGACTGCCTTTCTTGCAGGATGCTAGCTGCTAGCTTGAATGGTGGGGCTCTTCACTCCCCTACTTTCTCACAGCAAGGGGGACGGCCTCAATAACGCATTACGCAAGAGGCTCTACCCTGCTCCAGCGACAACTGGCCCGCTACACCTCGCAGTGACTCGACTCCCTTTCACGTGCTCGCTTCATGGACGACGGAGGAGGTCGGGCTTTGCGCCGTCGCCCGCCAGGCCAGCGCCGCCGCCATCAACAACAGGAACGATGCCAGGAGAAACGGCGCGCCCGGGAGATGCCAGTCGACGCCGGGACCGATGAAGAGGGCGAACGTTTCCGTGAAGAGGACTGGTCCAATCAGACCGGCGATGCCCATGAGGCTCGCGATGGCGCCCTGAAGCTGGCCCTGCTCCGACGGGCTCACTCGGCGAGTCATGAGCGCCTGCGCAGACGGACCGGCCAATCCCCAAAATGCCATGATCGGAATGCCGAGGTAGTAGATCGTCCCGGTGGGAGCGAGCCCATAGATTGCGAATCCCGTCGCGCCGCAGAGCAGTCCCGCAAGCAGCGCCCTTCGCTCGCCGAATCGCGCCGCAATGGGTTTCACCAATGTGCCTTGGACAATCATGGCGCAGAGGCCGACCGCTGCGAGTGTCAATCCGACGGCTGAAGGCCCCCATCCATAACGATACCCCAAGTACAACACGGCGATGCTCGGTAAGACGACATGGGCGACATAGCCCAGGAAGGTGACCGTGGCCAGCCCGAACAATTCATGGTGCGAACGGAGCAGCCGGAGCGAACCGACCGGATTGGCACGCGTCCATGAAAACTTTGCGCGTTTCTCACGGGCCAGAGACTCCGGCAAGACGAAGAAACCGTAGCTGGCATTCACCAGGCTTGTCGCTGCGGCTCCCCAGAAAGGCAAGCGAGGATCCAGCGTACCCAGCAATCCTCCCACCGCCGGCCCGAGGACAAATCCGAGCCCGAAGGCTACACCGATCATTCCGAAACCGGCGGCCCGTTTCTCAGGCGGCGTGACGTCGGCGATGTACGCGCCTGCTGTACTGAAGCTCGATGCGGCGATACCGGAGATCACGCGACCTGCGAACAGCCAAGCGAGGTTCGGCGCCAACGCCATGAGAATGAAGTCGAGACCCAGACCGACGTTGGACAAGAGCACGACCGGCCGCCGTCCGAATCGATCGGAGAGGGCACCGTGAATCGGCGAACAGAAGAACTGCATCAAGGCCCAGGCCGTGCCCATCAAACCGTAGATTTCGGCCGCGTGCGCCGTATTCCCGCCCAGGAGCTCCTCGACAAGTTTCGGCAGCACCGGAATGATGATGCCGAACGACAGCATGTCGAGCATCACCGTAACCATGATGAACATCACGGCGGCTTGGCGCGGACTGGTCGATAGGATCGAGTTGCTCATAAGATCATCGTGACTGGAACAATTATGTCTGTGGATTCAGGAGATGGAATCGTCTCGGGCGGGTCATCAGGCTGCAGAACACACGTGCGACACCCTCACTATATGAATCGACCGGGCTCTTGTCATGAGATCTTCATGCTCGAAGCCCCTCTCCTCATTCGTTCGGTTCTTCGATCGGTCCTGCCCACTCCCCTTTGGCCAGCGTCACTTCCTGAAACCCGCCGTCCGGCCATTGAAACTGGCCGACCTCATCGACTTGCACAATAAAAGGGTCTGCTTCGTGTGCCAGACCACGGAACCAATACCAGCCGGCGGTGGTGGGCTTCGTCTTGGTCCATTGATGGCTCGTCATCGATTCCTTCTGCGGGAACATGGCCCTTATGCCTGGAGGTTCTTGATGTACTCGGCTTCCGCCTGCTGATGCCGCTGCAATGCTGACTGGGTCGGCGCATGCGCCGCTCGGTCCCGCCAAAAACCATCGAGTGCCGCATCGATCTCGTCGTGATTGAGCCCATGTGGATCGGCGTTCCGCTTATATTCCAGATAGGCAACGATCGCAGCAGCCTCTTCTCTTGTAAAGATCGACAGCTGCGCCCGCGCATGATCGTGCCACGTCATCGCCCCGTAGCGCTTGGGATTCACAAAGGCAGACTTCCCGATGGTCTTTTCATAGACGCCAGAGCCAACCGGCAGCTTCACAACCGTGCTGGAAAACCCGTTGGTTAAATGGAAGACAGGATCGGCCGTTTGCAGCTTGTCTTCGAGATCTGCCACCAAAAACGCCGGAAGAAAATGCCGGAATCCCCCTTCGGAAAAGAAGCTCAGGGCCGTGTAATTGGGATCGAGGCTCGCGGGATCGATCTGCGTCCAATGGGCGATCTCCTTGAAGGGCGCCGTCACCTCAGCCGGCTCGCACCCCTCTTGACTGCCTTGCAGAAAGGTTGCGCCTGGATGCTCGGTCTCGTGAAATGCCTCGCGAATCTGTCTGATGACCCGCTGTGCATCCGCCATCGGTGTCGCCACTCACACCATTCCTTCTTACAACTTCCTTCTGTTACAGTCAGCCCCGTGACGCCGAACCCTAACATGTCCAGATTGCCAATAGAAGACGTGCTGCCGACTCTTTGTCGCACTCTGACGGAAGGACGGAATGCACTGCTGACCGCGTCGCCCGGCGCAGGAAAGACGACGCGGGTGCCGCTGGCCTTGCTTGATGCTCCCTGGCTCAATGGAAAAACGCTGCTCATGTTGGAGCCGCGACGACTCGCCGCCCGTGCTGCAGCCCATCGCATGGCTTCCCTGCTGGGTGAATCGGTCGGCGGGACGGTCGGCTATCGCATGCGGCTCGATACGAAGGTAGGGCCCAAGACCAGAATCGAAGTGGTCACGGAAGGAATCCTGGCCCGCCTGCTCCAGCATGATCCTGCCCTCAGCGCGTATGCGATCGTCCTCTTCGATGAATTCCACGAACGGAGCCTCCAGGCCGATACAGGCCTGACTCTCTGCCTCGAATCGCAACGTCTCTTTCGCCCGGACCTCCGCCTGCTCGTGATGTCGGCCACGTTGGACTGTGGGCCGGTCTCAGATCTCTTGGGCCAGGCACCGGCGATTGCCTGCGAAGGCCGGCTTTTCCCGGTGGAGACTCGCTACCTCGACCAGCCGCTATCGGGCCATCTGGATCTCGCGGTCGTGCAATCGATCCGACGCTCGCTCGCCCAGGATCAAGGCAGTCTCTTGGTCTTCCTGCCGGGCATGGCAGAGATTCGTCGCGTCGAACGAAAGCTGCTCGGTCTGCACCTGGCCTCGAACATTCTCATTGCACCACTCCATGGCGACCTGCCACAAGAGGCACAGGACCGCGCCATCGCTCCCACGCAAGCGGGCACGAGAAAGATCGTGCTGGCCACCTCGATTGCTGAGACCAGTTTGACGATCGACGGAGTGCGTGTCGTGATCGATGCCGGCTTGTTGCGCGTGCCTCGCTTCGATCCGCGCTCGGGGCTTACGAGGCTGGAAACGATCCGCGTCACGCAGGATTCTGCCGAGCAACGGCGAGGTCGCGCCGGTCGTCTCGAACCGGGCATCTGTTCCCGCCTCTGGACCTCTGCGGAACACCAATCGTTGGCGCCTCGTCGCCCGCCGGAAATGCTCGACGCCGACCTGGCGCCCCTGCTGCTCGAATTAGCCCTTTGGGGCACGGCCAATCCATTGGAACTGTCATGGTTGACCCTACCTCCACCGGGAGCCGTGGCGCAGGCGAGAGAGTTGCTTACCGGCCTCGGTGCCCTCACTCCAGATGGACATACCACTGACCATGGAAAGCAGATGGCCGAGCTGCCGCTGCACCCACGTCTCGCGCACATGCTGCTCAAGGCTGTGCCATTGCAGCTCAGCGATCTTGCCTGTGAGCTGGCTGCTCTGCTCAGCGAACGGGATCTGCTTCGCAGCCCCTCTGGCTGGCGCAACGCCGATCTGCGACTCCGTTTGGATATCTTGCATGGACAGCACGATCTCGCTGCCGGCACGACCGTCGACCGCGCCGCCTGTCAGCGTGTGACACGCACCGCCGACCTCTGGCAACGACAACTTCCGCGATCTGCCCGTTCTGATCGGCAAGACAGCCTGGATGAGGTCGGTCTGTTGCTCGCGCTCGCCTACCCGGATCGCATCGCCCAACGCCAGAGCGGGAACGACGCACGCTATCTCATGACCAATGGCCGGGGCGCTCTCTTTGCCAAGCCCGATCCCCTCGGCTCAGAGAACTATCTAGTCATTGCCGATCTGGACGGCGGCACCCAATGGGCCAGGATCGATCTGGCCGTACCGATACGGCTTCGCGACCTTGAAACCCTGTATGCGGATCAAATTCGAGTAGTGGATGCTGTATCGTGGGATGACACAGCGCAGGCGGTGCGAGCGACGAGACAACGCCGATTGGGTTCGCTCCTTCTGTCCGAGCAGGGGCTCTCGAAGCCCGATCCATCGCGCATGACCTCCGCCTTGGTAGAGGGCATTCGTCGGGCGGGACTCGGAAGACTGGCCTGGACCCCGGAGCTTCGTCAGTGGCGGGCACGAGCGGCATTCGTACGCCGGATCGAAGGGCATGAGTCACGCTGGCCGGATCTGTCTGACGAGGCACTGTTGCACACGCTCGACAACTGGCTGACTCCCTTTCTTGCGGGGCTGACGACGCTCGACCGCGTCACGCGGCTCGATCTCACCCAGCCGTTGCACGCACTCCTCTCCTGGGAACAGCAACGCCAACTCGAACGTTGGGCTCCGACCCATCTGACGGTCCCGAGCGGATCGAACGTTCGGGTGGAATACGAAACGCCTGATCTGCCTATTCTGGCCGTGCGGCTGCAAGAAATGTTCGGTTGCAAGGACACCCCCCGTCTCGTCGATGGGAAGGTTCCGGTCATGCTGCACCTCCTGTCACCAGCACGCAGGCCCGTCCAGATCACGAAGGATCTCTCCAGCTTCTGGAAGTCGGCCTATCTCGAGGTCAAAAAAGAACTCCGTGGCCGCTATCCCAAACACTCCTGGCCCGACGATCCGCTCACTGCTCCGCCGACTGCCAAAGCCAAACGCCGGCTGCGGTAGCAGGATGCTGAAAAAGTCCGCCAGCAGTGTTCTCGCATCGTTCAGACCTCAACGGGGACCCAGCCGCCTCGCCACTCGGCGGCGCGCACAGACTTGGTGCTCCTTATTCGTCACACCGTGCGCCCCCGGGGGTAACACCTCGGGCCTTCACTCGCTACGGCCTTGCTGAACGGCCTTTTTGAGCATCCTGCCCAACCCTAACCTTTCGTAGGATAGACTGGCGCCCCTTCACCCCTCTATCGTGATCACCTATGCGTACTTTCATCGCACTAGTGGTTGGCGTGATGCTGAGTGGGTTCACTCCCTTCACGTGGGCCAGTTCAGAGGATGCCCCGGCACCTCCGACGTTCACGATTCCATTCGACGAGGAGGACGAAGCCACCTTACAAGCGGAGGTGACGAGGCAGGTTCTGACCTTCTTACGGACGGTGCAGGTTCATTGGGGACAACATCCGGAAGCCCTTCGCCTGTCAGTGGCAGGAACGGTCGAGCGCGACGAGGAAGGCAAGCTGATTTATCTCCGCAACCTCTCCGATCATGGCGTACTTGAAGGGTATGAGTTCCGCCACGAATCATTGGTCCGAGGCCAGTACATCCTGCTGCAGCGGCCTCTCAACGGATTGAATGAATTTATCGGCTACTACCGAACTCTGAAGGAACAGCTTACCGCTGTGTACGGGAGCCCGACGAACGATCAGACCGTGTGGGATAACGATCTCTACCAACCGGTTCCCGACTATTGGGGCGTCGCGGTACTCATCGGCCATCTGCACTACCATGCGGCATGGGAGACGGCGGACGGGACGATCATGCTCGAACTCACCGGCAACCGGCATAGCCGGCTATTCCTCGAATATAGAAGTCTCAGCGAAGGGGCGCGCACCTAGTAGCAGGAAGCTGAAAAAGTCCGCCAGCAGCGTTCTCGCATCGTTCAGACCCTCAACGGGGACCCAGCCGCCTCACCACTCGGCGGCGCGCACAGACTTGGTGCTCCTTATTCGTCGCACCGTGCGCCCCAGAGGGTACGCCTCGGGCCTTCACTCGCTGCGGCCTTGCTGGACGAACTTTTTGAGCATCCTGCAGATCGTCTCTCGATTCACCTCCAACTAACAATCAGGTCGTCGATTTCAAATGGTGGGAGGCTTTTTTAGCATTCGGCTAAGTGGGAATGTCTCGGGTTCCGTCATACGACGTCCTCGACTGGTGAGACAACTTCACGATATCGCCGTCCTTGACCACGGTATCCTCGCCGCTCACTTTTTTGTTCACGGCAATCATCACTTCTCGGTTCAACAGAAATTGAAGCAGCGGACCCATCCGATCCTGGTTCGATTCGATGAGTTTCCTCACTGTGGTCGGCTCCGATACCTTCAGCTCGAATTCTGTTTCTCCCACTGCATCGCGAAGCGTCAATCCAAAGACCAGCACTGTAACCATTTCATCCTCGCCTCTCGTTATTCATCTCTCGTATGTCGTTTGCAGGTTTTATCGTTTCACACACTACTCGCGTGACAACGGAAACAATCCTGCCGTCTGGGATGTCGCGTCGGCATGGGTCGACTGCCCGTGGGAACATGGCATTGCAGACATTCCTTCTCCGCCTTGACCGCCTGATGCGCGGCGTCGGCCGGGATCATCGGATTCCGGTCTTTCGGAGTCGGCAGCATCGACACGCCGACGACGACGGCCACCGCAAACAGGACGAAGAGGCCGTCGATCTTGCGCAACTTCATGCGGATTTTCTACTCCTCGTCTGTCGGTCGGCGGCCTCATAGGCGTCCTGAATCATTTGGGCCACATGCTTGACCTCCGCTGCGCCCTGCAAGCCGGTCCGCAGTTGAATCATACAGGCTGGACAACTCGTGGCTACAATCTCTGCGCCGCTCTGTTCAACAGACCGCCGCTTGCGCTCGACAATGCGCTGCGACGTCTCAAAATCCTTCACAAGATAGGTCCCGGCTCCGCCTGCACAGCGATCGGCGTCCAGCATTTCCACATACTCGACGCCCGGCAATCCCGCCAGAATCGCACGAGGCTCCTTCGTCACTCCCGCGGCTCGCAGATGGCAGGAAGAATGATACGCCACCTTGCACGTTGTTGGCTGCGGGCTGGCCATGGCCGGTTTCACCGGCGATTGTGACACAAACTCCGAAATATGTGTGACCCGTTTGGCCAAGGCCTGAGCTGCCGCTTGCTCCGGCTCACCGGCAAATAATGTGGGGTAGTCCTTCAGCATGAGGGTGCAAGAGGCACATCCGGTCACCACCTTGTCATACCCGGCCATGGACGCGAGATTGACCCGTGCTCCTTCTTTGGCCAACGCGCGATGCCCGTAGGTTTCGATCGGCGTCCCGGAACAACGTTGCGGCGGCAGATCCGGTTCGATTCCATGTTTTCGCAGCACGGCGATCACGGCATCCCCCACCCCGTCATCAAAGTAATTGGCCGCGCAGCCATGGAAATAGGCGACCGGGGAGCGGGCAGCTTGCCCGACGGGGGGAATCAGTTCTGGATAGCGGTCACGGAGATGTCGCCGGGCGAGTCGAGGCAGCACAAGTTGAGGCGACAATCGTGCCGTCTCGGCTAGATAGCGCATGAACGGCTTCGTCAGACGATCGAGCAGCCGCCGCATCAGGGGACGATCCCAGAAATGCTGATACCTCGCGAGAATCTTTAAGAATCGTTCGAATATGGCTGATTGTGCGTGGAAGCGAAAGATGACACCGGCCATTTTATTTGGATTCTCGGCGCGTCGATCCAGAATGAGCTGAGACACATCGACGCCGGCCGGACAGGCTGTACGGCATGACTTACAATTGAGACAAGCCTCCACGACTCGCTTCGAAGCGAGATAGCTATAGTTTTTATCGGTGACGATCTCGAACCAGCCCCGCGAACTCATGTCTTCCGATTGAAACACATCGTAGACAGGACAGACGGAGTTACACTTGGCGCAAGTCGCACAGGGTTTCGACAATCGCACATAGTCGATATGGTCTGTGAAGGGCCGGTCGCTGATCTTAATGCCGGGATTGAGTATTCCGGAGGGATCGAAGCTCTCCTTCACACGCACAAACAAGTCGTAGAGCTCCGGGCCGAACATCGTCCGCACGAATTCCGCGCGCACCCGACCATCCCCATGCTCTCCACAGATCGAGCCACCGAATCGCCCCAAGACCGTTTGATGAATCTCGTGATAACCCTGCACCATCCTCTGGAAATCGCCCTCATCGTTCACGTCGAGTAAGGGAATGATGTGGGCATTCCCATTCCCGATATGACCAAAAATCGCCACGGGTACTCGTTGACCGGCGAAGAACTCTTCCAGATATCGGATGAGTTCGCTGATCCGTTCAGCCGGCACCACCACGTCGTCGACAAAGTTGATGGGCTTCTTCCGGGGATCGAATCGATAGAGCGTGGGGTAGAGCGCCTTGCGAGCCTTCCACAATTGCTCCCGTTGCTCAGGATCGAAAGCGAATACGGGATCGGACGTGAGGCGATACCGGCGGGAAATCTCAGTCATGCGCGCGGCCTTCGCGCGGAGATCGGTCCCTGCGCCGTCGCCGTTCAACTCAACCAGCAATGTCGCGGCCGCATCTGCCGGAATGCCGTGTTTCGACCGTCCAATCAGATCGAGCGTGTTGGCATCCATCACCTCCAACGCGCTCGGACTCAACTCCAGCAACTTCGGCACTGCATCGCCCACATCTTCCAATCGGTGAAAATGGATGAGCGCCGTGAGAGTCGCGCGGGGCTTCTCGACCAGCCGAATCGTGGCTTCACTGAATAGACCGAGCGTGCCCTCGCTGCCGACGAAGAGTTTTGGAAGATCGAACCGGCCATGCGCAAGCCCATCGGCGAGACCGAAGAGGTTGTAGCCACAACTGTTCTTGCTGACAGTCGGACGTTTCCGGGCAATCAGCAGGGCATTGTCCTGTAGCAGCGAATGCAAATCACGAAGTTGCCTGTGCTTCTTCAGCAGATCGGCACAGGTTGGATCGTTGAGCCCATAGACCTTGGCATCCAGCCATTCACCGGACTGCAGGCAAACGCGCAGCGCCTCCACATTATCTTTGACGGCGCCGTACCGCAGCGTGTGCGGACCGGATGAGTTATTGGCCAGCATTCCGCCGAGCTTGCACATGTCTCCGCTCGAGGGATCGGGACCGAACATGAGCCCATGCCGGCCCAGCTGTGCATTCAACTCGGCGAGCACGATCCCCGGCTGCACCCGCGCTCGCCGATCTTCTCGATTCAGCTCCAGAACTCGATTCAGGCGCGAGACGTCGAGAATGATCCCGGACCCAATCGCCGAGCCGGTCAGATTCGTCCCGGCGGCACGCGGCGTCAGCGGAATGCCCCGCTGTACGGCGTAGCGCACCGTGGCGGCAATGTCCTCCTCGGACTCCACAAGCACGACCACCTGAGGCGCCATTCGATAGATGCTCGCATCCACTGCGTAGGCGGTAAGAGTCGAGTAGTCGTCTTTGACCTTTTCCACACCTACGGCGGCACGGAGATCTGAGGCAATGGAGTGGGAACGTTCAGGCAGAATGAGAGTGGGTGAGGTCATAGTTGAAGGGTCGTTCATTCTAGACGGACTCTTGAGACCAGCACAAGTCTGGTTGTTGCGCAATGCGCGAACGGATAACAGGCTTCGGAAAAACTGTGTGGTACGCCAAGACTTCACTGGTCCGCACGTCTAAGACAATAGGAAGACACCGTGCAGGATGTTCAAAAAGGGCGTTCAGCAAGGCCGCATCGAGCGAAGAAGCGAAGCATACGCTTCGGTATGCTTCGCCTCTGAGCGATGCGAGAACGCTGCCATGGGAAAAGGCGGCCCGGCGCGTCGGGGTCGGGCGGGTGGGAAGAGCGACTTTTTCAGCATCCTGCTAAAATGTGATTCGTATCCTGGAAAGAGACAAATGTGACCGACACACGTCCCACCCTGTATCTTTCACGTCTTCTCCCCGATCCCGTCATGGCCATCGTGCGGGAACGGTTTACACTGGTGCAGAATCCTCGCGATGCGTTGCCGCTTCCTTTGGCACTTCGTGAGGGGCTCTGCCAGGCCGACGCTGCGATCGTGACCCTGGGCGATCGCATCGACGCCGAAACGATTCACGCTGCCACCCGGCTGAAAATCCTGGCGAACTATGCCGTCGGGTACAACAACGTCGATCTTGCTGCCGCGCGACAGCGTGGTCTGATCGTCACCAATACTCCTGACGTCTTGACGGATGCCACCGCGGATCTGACTTGGGCCTTGCTCTTGGCGACGGCACGCCGCGTCGTCGAAGGCGATGCCCTCGTCCGATCCGGCAGGTGGACTGGGTGGAGTCCCAGGCAACTCTTAGGAGCCGATGTCTCCGGCAAGACGCTGGGAATTATCGGCATGGGACGAATCGGGCAAGCCGTAGCCCACCGCGCCGCAGGGTTTCGTATGACCGTACGCTATCACCAACGCCACGCCATGGCCGCAGCATCTCGTCCTCACGAGTGGGAGTTCCGATCATTGCAGGATCTCCTCGGGGAAGCCGATGTCGTGACGATCCATGCGCCTCTCACCCCAGCCACCCACCATCTGATCGGGGCGCGTGAATTGGCCCGGATGCGGTCCACTGCCTTCATCATCAATACCGCCCGTGGTCCGATCATCGATGAAGGCGCGTTAGTCGACGCCCTCAAGACTGGTATCATTGCCGGCGCGGGACTCGACGTCTTTGAACAGGAGCCGGCCCTCCATCCAGCACTGGCGCAACTGAAACAAGTGGTGCTTCTCCCCCATTTGGGTTCTGCCACTTTGTACGCAAGGGTGCAAATGGGATTGGTCTGCTTGGAGAATATTCAAGCCGTCTTGGACGGACATCCGGCCCCCAACCACGTTCACTAGGCAGGATGCTGAAAAAGTCCGCCAGCAGCGTTCTCGCGTCGTTCAGACCCTCAACGTACCGAAGAGAGCCTCTCGGATGTCGGAAGCACTGGAGGGGTTTTTCCGTTCGCCAAGATCCATGCAAAGGGCGAACGGCCCACACGAAGTGCGGTTTGTACCTCCTCGGCTCTTCACTCGCTGCGGCCTTGCTGAACGGCCTTTTTGAGCATCCTGCTAGTTCTTCCATGGAGACGACGCAGACTCCTTCCCCTGCGTGGAAGCGTCCGTATAAGGCGAGAACGACGCGGGTGATTGCTTGTGAGGCCTACTAGTTTGCGTAGCGAAGCGCGGAGGTGGGAGCAGTTTGACCACTGCGTGCGCGCACCAACTCGAGTCGGTGCGACACGTCGTGGAAGGTCGGAATCGATTCATAAATTGCGGCAGCTGCATTCCACTGTTCTTGGCCTTCATAGAGTAAGCCGAGTTCATAGCGAATGGCTTGTACCTTGGCTCCCTGGCACTTCGCATCCTTCAGCAGCTGCTCAAGCTGTGCACTCGCCGACTGGCCATCTCCCTGTTCTTTCAAACAGAGGGCGACCATGAGACAGGAATCCAAGAAAAAGTCTGAACCCTTCATCGAGAGATGAAATTCCTCCTTCGCTTCGTCCAGCAGGCCCATGTTCTTGTAGGCCACGCCCAATGTGTAATGGGTCTCCGGGTCAATCTCGTCTGCAGGCTCGACAGAAACGGATGTGTCCATGGCAGGGGCTGATTCCTGCGGTTTCGGCGAAAACAGCGAGGCCCATTTGGCGACCAACGGGCTGGCAGGGGCGAGTTCTTTGACTTTTGCATAGAGACCAACTTGCTGGGTCTGATCCGCGTCATGACGTGGATCTGCCAGGAGCAATTCAAGAGCGCGGGAATATTGCAAGGCTGCGCCGGCGGTATCGCCCTTGGCTTCGAGCAGGAAGCCAAACAGCTCCCGAGCCTCCGCATGATCCGGCTGCGCCGTCACCAGATAACTGAGCCATTCCTCCGCCTCGGAATGCTGACCGGCTTCCACATAGGCTTGGAACTGCTCGCTCGTCGAAAGGACGGACGAGAGAGGAGCAACCGAGCCTGCCGCTTGCGACAATGCCTCCCAATGCCCATCCGGTTCGGCATTCGACAACGAAAACCCACTACCTGGCGTAACCGGTTCCGGTTCTGCTGATTGCGGCGGCTCCGGTTGGGCCGGCTCAGGTCCCGGCGCGGTGACTGAGGAAACCCCACCCTGCAGCGGAGTGATCTTGGAGGTCATAGTCCATGGATCGTCTGGAACCGCATTGTCCATCGAAAATGTTTCCGTCGCCGCGACCGAGCTCGATACGATCGGAACTTCAGGGTTGTCGGATCGAGCTGGGACTGGTCGTTCATCCGCTGGAGTGCCGCTCATGAGAACAATCAGTTTCTTGACCGTCGGGCTATCCGGCGCGAGCATGGTGACTTTCTCGAACAGTTCCTCATGCAGTGTCGGCATTCCGGGCTCTGGCCGTTCCAGCAACAGCTCAATCGCCTTTCCATATTGGAGCACGGCATTGGCGATATCCCCCTTCTCCGCGTAGAGCTCTCCATAGAGTTCGAGCAATGCGACGGACTGGGGTTCGACCGCCAGAAAGTCGGTAATCAGGGTTTCAGCCTGCGCATAATCTTGTGCCCGCAAGGCTGCACCGGCAAGGTAACGATATTCGCCGAGTGCGACATGGAGATCTCCGCGTTGCAGATGTACCCGTGCAAGCAGCCTGCACACATCGGGGTTTCCCGGCTCTTTCGTGAGGAGTTGATTCAGAATGGCTTCAGCCCCTGAAAATTGTTTTTCTTCGATGCGGCGGGTGGCTTCCGATAGAAGATCGAGCGGCTCCGATATCTTGGACGGGCCTCCTGCCGTGACCGCTCCCGTTTTTGCGGCGGGGCTAGGCTTGCCACCGGTCTTTTCGAAATGTTCGATGAACTGAGCGGCCTCACTATTGGCCGGATCGATCCGCAATACGGCTTGATACGCATCCTTGGCTTCAGCGTAGCGTTGTTGCGCTGAGCGGTCGCGCCCCAACTGTAAATAGACTTTCGTGGCTTCGTCCTGCATGTTTTCTTGCAGGCACAATTCCGCCACACGCTGCTGGGCATCCAGATTCGAGGGGTCCTGGCTGACGATCTTCTTATAGATGTCCAGCGCATCTTTGCTTTTCCCAGCTTTGAGGTAGTGTTTTCCGAGAGTGAGGTAATCTTGCACCGCGCTACTGAGCAAACCGCGTTCAGCATTCAGGTCACCTAGATGCCGGTACACATCGTACCGTGAGGGATCAAGCTTCAAAATCTTTTTGAACGTGGCGATCGCCTTGAGGGTGGCCCCTTCGGCACGGAAGGCATTGGCGGCCTGTATAAAGGCCGCCACGGCATCGTTGCCGGCGTTGCGTTTGAGGTGTAACTCCCCGATGGAGTTGAAGATACTCCCGTCGCCCGGCGCCTCGACTGAAAGCCTCTTCCATTCATTGATGGCTGCGTCGAATTGCCCCCGTGACGCAAAGAGCTGGGCACTATGCAATACGCTACTGCGATCGATCGCCAAGGCAATCCTCCCAACGGTCAAACGCTAACAGTGTCAATAGGTATTGTCAATGAAATGGGGTGTTTGGATGGCAGTGGACTCAGCAGAAATACGAAGGCCTGCCTTACAATGAAAGGCAGGCCTTCCTGTCATACTCGTCCCACAGAATGAAAATGTTAAGACTCGGCGATTGCCGTCTTCAACACATTCGAAGCCTGAGGACCTTTTGCGCCTTGCACGACATCGAACTCGACGTTTTCTCCCTCTTTCAAGGTCTTGAACCCTTCTCCCTGCAGCGCGGAGTAATGTACGAAGACATCATCCCCGCTCTCAAGGCGAATGAACCCAAACCCTTTGCGATCATTGAACCACTTGACCGTACCTTTCGTCTTCACAAAAACCCTCCTTTCCTCAACGGCCATGCCTAGTTACATGGCCGGCCCCGAAACCCACTTGGCGACACACCTGATAAAAAATGAAGACAGAAAGAAGAGCGGGTTGGGATGACGGGCTCATTGGAGAGAGAAAATCGATCACGAAACCCATCTTGGTTACAAATCGCGCAGCATGTACCATGACATTTCAAATCTTGTCAAGCCATTCTTTGGCCGCCTACTTCCCGATCGTGAGGTAGACAACCCTCGCTCGCTCGCCTATAGTGTTGCACCGTGCGAGGAGCGTGATTCTCCGAATGTTTCTACAAACGCTGCTGGATCGCTACATCTTCACCGAACTCCTTTCCCCCTTTAGTATCAGTCTCGGGGCGCTGTGTTTTGTGATGCTCACGCGGGAACTCCTGCGTCTAGTGGAGCTGCTGGTCTCCAAAGGCGTCGGGATCGTGGCAGTTCTTCAAGTCTTCGCTCATCTGATGCCGTCGTTTCTCGTATTGACCCTGCCGATCGCCGGGATCGTCGCCTCAATCACTGCGTTCGGACGACTGTCCTTCGACAAGGAATTGGTCGCGATGCAGGCTGCAGGCCTGAGCCTCATGCGATTGACTCGCCCCGTGCTGCTCTTTGCCCTGCTCGTCTTCGGGTTGACCTTGTGGTTGGCGCAATGGGGACAACCCTGGAGTTCAACGAACCTCAAGAAAGTGGCACTGAATCTCCTTCGGGATCAGCTGGTGCTGGCGTTGGACCGGGGCACGTTCAACGAACCCATCCCCAAGATGATGATCTATGTCCCGGATGGGAATGCCGCACAGACCACAACCGGCATCTTCGTCTCCGATGAACGGAATGCGGAGAACCCGCGCATCATCGTGGCGCAGCGATACCAAGTCTTGATGGATGCCTCCACCAACCAGGTGGCGCTACGCCTTCAACAGGGAGTCATTCACAGCCGACCGGATGAAGCCGATCAATACGAGCAGACGTCGTTCGCCAGTTACGATCTGAAGCTTTCCCTGAACCAAAGCGGCTATTCAACCACGGAAGAACGTCCCTCGTATGACGCCATTATCGCGCAGCTCACACAATCCCAATGGCGCGATCCAGCAGCGCTCAGGCGATTGATGGAGTACTACAAAGATTTGGCCTTCCCCACTGCTTCACTGGTGTTTTGCTTGTTAGGCGTCCCTGTTGGCATCGTCTCGAAACGGTCCGGACGAATGGGCGGATTTGCAGTCGGCGTGTTGGTCGTGATCATCTACTACATGCTGAACGTCGCCTGCGAATTCCTGGTCACGACGGCGACCCTGTCGCCCTTTGCCGGGGCCTGGATGCCGAACGGCATCTTCTCTCTCATCACCGTCGTGTGGTTTTACAACATGAGTCGCCAGTAACTCATGCCTATTCTTTTCCGCTATCTCCTCCGAGAATACGGCAAGGTCTTCACCATGTGTTTCAGTGGCTTAATGACGATCTATCTCGTCATTGACTTCTTTGAAAAGGTACGCCGGTTCTTACGTTACGATGCCAACTGGCTTGATGTCCTGACGTATTTCCTGCTCAAGACTCCCGCGATTTCCTTCCAAATCGCCCCGCTGGCCGTTCTCATGGCCACATTGTTGACCTTCGGTTTGCTCTCCCGAGGCAACGAAATTACGGCCATGCGCAGTTGCGGTATCAGCTTGCCTTGGATTACCCTCCCCTTCATTACCTTCGCTGCAGGCATTGCCCTCATACTCCTGCTGTTCAGTTCCACCATCATCCCCCTGGCCGCGAGCACATCCGAAGAAATTCGGGCCACTCGCATCGAAAAACGACCTGCCGCCACGGCTGTAAAGCTCCAGCAGCCCTGGACGAGAGTGGGAGCCGACACCCTCATGCACGTCACGAGCGTCTCTGTAAACGGAGAACTCTTGGGCGGCGTACGCCTCTTTCAATTCGATCGCAACTTCCAGCTCATCGACATGACCGAAGCCGACGAAGCCCGCTATGTCGGTCAGGGGTGGACTTTATACCAGGGACGGCACCGGCGATTTCCCGCCGATGGAACAATCTCAGTCACCGAATTCGACCGTCAAGCCATTGCGTTGACTCTCATTCCCGATGATTTCACCACGTGGATCTCCGGCGATTCCGAGTTGATGACGTTCCACGATATCCGCGCCTATACCAGACGCCGGCACCAGCATGGCTCTCAGGCTGCACATCTTAAGACGGATTATTACAGTCGAATCGCGTTCCCGTTCGTCACCGTGATCATGGTCATGGTCGGTATTGCACTGAGCCTGCGCCGGAGCGGCACCAGAGGGAGTAGCATGACGGTGGGCATTGGGCAGGCGCTCGCCATCGGTTTCTGCTATTGGACGACACACTCGATCGCCATCGCGCTCGGACGCGGCGGGGTCTTGACGCCGCTGCTCGCCGGCTGGATGGCGAACATGCTCTTTCTGAGTTTTGGCCTCTATTTGATGTTCAAAGTGCGCTACTAACAGGATACTGAAAATGCCGCTTTTCTCACCCGACCGACCCCGGCGCGCCGGGACGCGCCTAGTCCCATGCAGCGTTCTCGCATCGCTCAGTGCCTCAAGGTACCGAGTGTGCGCCTCGCCTCTTCTTCATCGCGGCCTTGCTGGACGGCCATTGTGATCATCCAGCATCATACGCTCCTGCGGCCCCTGACGTGCGCACCAGTGAAATGCAGGCATGGCAACAGAGTGTTCCGCAGCCTGCCAACCTCGTCGACCCACTGGTTGACTGATTCCGGCGCTTCCGGTAAGTAGAGGCCTGAGAGTTGACCGAAAGGATTTCAGCAAGATGCGGTCGCGTGTCGTCGTCACAGGGTTAGGTGTCGTCTCTCCCATTGGTATCGGGGTAAGCGGGTTTTGGAAAGCCGCTCTCTCCGGCCAATCCGGCATCTCGGCAATTACGTCGTTCGACCCGTTTCCCATGGACGGCTACCGCTCCAAGATCGCAGGCCAAGTGCGCGATTTCGCGGTTGAACGGTTTCTCGACTCCGCCCATGGCGAACGTGTCGACCGCTACGCCCAGTTTGCCCTCGTGGCGGCGAAGGAAGCGCTGGCCGACTCGGGCCTCCAGATGGCGAAGGAGAATCCGCATCGTATCGGCGTCATCGTCGGTGCCGGCATGGGTGGCATGGTCATGGGCGAGCGTGAAATCACGCAACTTTACCAGCAGCGGAAACCCCATCGCGTCCATCCGAACTTTATTCCCGTCATCACCCTTAATTCGGCCTCCGGCATTATTGCGATGGCCTACGGCGCCAAAGGCCCCAACCTGACTATCTCGACCGCCTGCTCCTCCAGCGCCCATGCACTCGGGCAAGCACTCCACTGTATCCGTGCGGGCCGTGCCGATATCGTAATCACCGTGGGTGCCGACGCCAGTATTACCCCGCTCGTCTTCGCGGGATTTTGTTCCCTGCGTGCCCTCTCGTCCAAGTTCAATGACCAACCTGAAAAGGCCTCCCGGCCCTTCGACCGGTTGCGTGATGGTTTCGTCATGGGAGAAGGCGCCGGCACGCTCATCCTGGAATCGGCCGCGCACGCCAAGAAACGCAAAGCGAGGGTCTATGCCGAAATTGCGGGCTATGCCGCCACCAGCGAGGCGTATCACATGGTCATCCCTCGTGAGGATGGCGTGGAAGTGGCCAACACGATGCGGCTTGCGCTCGCGGATGCCGGTGTGACCCCGGCACAGGTGGATTACATCAATGCCCATGCCACGTCGACGACGATCGGTGACGCCGTCGAAGCCAAGGCCATTCGGCAACTCTTTAAATCGCATGCGGACAAGATCACGATCAGCGCCACCAAGTCACTGATCGGCCACACGCTGGGCGCCGCCGGTGCAATCGGAGGCATCGCCTCAGTGCTGGCCCTCCACACGGGCCAGATCCATCCGACCGCCAACTATGATGACCCAGACCCAGCTTGTGCATTGGCAGGACTCTCCCGATCAGTACAGGAGCGCCGCGTGAAGGTGGCCTTGCTGAACGCTTTTGGATTTGGCAGCAACAACGCCGCTGTGGTATTGAAACAGGCAACCGCTTAGCAGGGTGCTTAGCAGAGAGAATCAATACATGCCAACCGATCCCGGTGTATCGCTGAAAGTCCGTACTGCTCTGGGTCAATACCTGAAACGCGATCCGGCCACGATACTCACCGCACATCATCTGCGTGACGATTTAGGTCTCGACTCTATGGCGGTGATCGAACTGCTGTATCGCATCGAGGAAACCTTCGATCTCCAGATCCCCGACGAAGACTTGGTGGAGCTGTCGAATGTCGGCCAGGTCGTGGGTTATGTTGAGAAGCGGTTGGGCGAAACGACTTCACGGGCCCAGATCAAGAAAACGGCAAAGGCGTCTCAGTCAAAGAGCAAACAGAAACCCTGACCCATATGGCGACGCGTGCACGCACTCCTCTCTCCCTGGCACAGATTCACGATGTCGTCGGCGGCGAGCTTGTTGGGCCGCCACAAACCACCGTCACGAGCCTGGCCAGTTTCGAAGAAGCAGGACCGAACGACCTGACTTTCATTACAGGGGATCGGATACTCAAGACGAGCGGGGCTACCACTGCCGGAGCGCTCCTCGCTCACCGGCGCCTTACTGAGATCACCAATCCTCACATTGTGGTGGCCAATCCCACACTGGCCTTTGCGCAGGTCGCCCATGCCTTCTTTTCCACGACACCCCCTTCCCGCGGACTGGCCACATCAGTTATCCGTGGTGCTGACACTCAGATCGGTCCCGATGCCTCGATCTGGCCAGGAGTCACCCTGGGAGACCGGGTAACAATCGGTGCTCGAGTAACCCTCTATCCCGGCGTCTTCATCGGTAACGATACGATCATTGGGGACGATACGGTGCTGTATCCCAACGTCGTCGTCAGGGAAACGTGTACCATCGGAGCGCGGGTCATCATTCACTGTGGCACGGTGATTGGCAGCGACGGATTCGGCTATGTGCAGGATCAGGGACAACATTACAAAATTCCTCAGCTCGGCGGAGTCACGATTGAGGATGATGTCGAGATCGGAGCGAATGTCACGGTCGATCGCGCCACACTTGGCCAAACGGTCATCAAGCAGGGGACTAAAGTCGACAATCTGGTCCAGATTGCCCACAATGTCACGATTGGAGCCCATTCGATCCTGGTGGCACAGGTCGGGATTGCCGGGAGTACTCGCATAGGGCATCACGTCATGATCGGTGGACAAGCAGGGCTGGCAGATCACCTCGTCATTGGAGATCAGGTCATGATTGCTGCCCGTGCGGGTGTCAACCGCAGCCTCGAACCTAATCAGATCGTCTCAGGAGCTCCGGTGATGCCGCATGAGGTTTGGGTAAAGGCTCAAGCTGTGATTCCTCGGCTTCCTGAACTTCGGCAGGCCATACGCACATTGGAAGAACGGGTGAAGCAGCTTGAAGCGTCGCACACAACCCCTCCATCACCCTCCAAGACGAAGGTCAAGAAGCGGACCCGATAATGATCGGTCACAGCTGAATCTTTACCCCACCACCCCACGCCAACTAAACAGTTTGGCCCAGTAGAATCCCGCCCAGGGCATCAATAGAGCCGGGAGCGGGTCCAAGTCACTGCGTACGATGGCCGCGGCTGATGCGCCGAGGATGAGGGCCGCACCGGCAATGGAGATCACAGGGACGAAGCTGCGCCCAGGGTGATCGATTGACGGCACCGCTGACTCGGCCTTGACCTTCTTGCTACGTTGAACCACAGCAGTACGCATCCGTGCCGCATACACTTCGGGAAAGGTCTCAAACAAATAACGGTGATAGCGTGTCTGCGCCCACCCACACATCGCGCCGACCACGAGCAACGCTGAACTGGAGAGAAACGTCAACCAGGTGTAGGTATGGTTCGCCAGCAGTTGATAACCGAGTGATCCGACCCCACCGATCATACAGACCAGTCCAACTACTCCCGCGGGGAAAAGGATATAGGATCGGACATAGTAGCGAGCTTGTTCCTGAATCTTCTCCGGTCGCAAGACGGTCACAAGCTTCGGCATCGATGCGTTCTCCCATCACATATGCCGGCAGACCTCTCGCCATTGAGAAGAGAAGGCAGCAGGACGGCAGGCATCATACCATCCTTCCACGGCCTGTAACATGGACGTAAAAGATGATTGGGTAACGGTATTGGGCCTGACAGACCACGACGTTCAATCCACACGACTAGATGGGAAATTCTTGATGAAGCATGAACAACGGCAGATGGCATGCCTGATTTTCACATACTGAACGTTCAACCCCTGATTCTATGGTATGAAAACCAACGTCCATGCCGCAACGGTTCTCTCAGACAGGTCTTTCTCTGCCACCTTGCCAAAGTTCCGCGAAGGAAAAGGAGACAGGGAGTCAGGATATTGTCATACACACTCTCAGTGTCCACAAAAGGCGTGCATGGCTTGTGGATAACCATGTGCATGAGCGACCAATAGCATGCCGTACCAGAGCACCTCGCACATTGCCCAATCGGTAGGCAGCGCAATCCGTGCAATTTCACAGAGATGCCATTTCTTAGCAGCAATCTGCCTGAACAATCTGGAAGAGTCCGCACAAGCCGAAAGATTTTCCATGGTCGAGCGTACAGAAGCGTGCAGACTAACAGGCAGAGCTAGACTGGCAGGATATCACTAATAGCCGATCGTTCGACGCGACCGATATTAACCCATTGTTCCGCCATTGGAATCAATGCATGAATTCTCGTCTCGACAGTTCCCAGTCGCTGCGCCAATGTCGTCGTTTTTCGAAAGGCGGCAACCATGAGAAAGGATCGCAGCCCTTGCAAAAACATCGTGATCATCGTCGCCTGCACATGGGTGGCCAGATCATACAGGGCCTCAACCTGATCGAGAATCGGATCGAGCTGAGACGCCGTCACAAAGTCAGTTGCCCCTTGTGCTCGCAGATCGGAAAGAATGGAACTGATGATCGGGACTCGCCGGCGGACTTCTTGCACAAATTCTTCGTCAAGTCGGTCAAGCTCAATCAAGATGCGCCCGACGCTGGCAACATCGAGATGATCGGCTTCCCGCTCGGCTCGCTGGATCACCGCCTCCAACACATCGCGTGCTGGCTGCATCGAGCGGGCACGAGCTTGTTGCAAGTCCCGAAGAGCATGGATAAGGGGGACGCTAGAGGTGACGGTGATCGCAGCCTGCACCTTGGGAACCGCCGGTTGCTCAGTGATGATAGCAGGAAGAGCCTGCATGGATTCACTCACCGTTTCCACCGCAACGTCTTCCTTGCCAGCAGGTTCATCCTCTTGTTCTCCTGCTAAGCGACGCACGGCCAGATTGATCCGATCCAATCCCTCCTGAAGCAACTGGAGCGCTGCCGCCATCGCACGTGGCTCCTGACACCCCACGTCATGGAGGATCGGAAGCAATTTCGAAGCCATTTGCTCGATAGTATGGAGCTGTACCGTCGACGCAGATTTGGCAAGATTCGTAATGCCGTGCAAGAGTATCCCATAGAGCTTCGGACGCACCGTTCCGTTGGCCCCTTCTCCGAGCTGTTTCACCGCCATCTGAATTTGAGCCAGCCATTCGTGTGCTTCGAGGGCGAATAAGCCGATGACTTCCTTTTCAAAACTGGCATCCGCGAGATCCTGAGCAGGTGGGCGACCCGTCCATCGATGCTCACCCGACTGCGATGCATTCCAGTCTTCAGGCACAGAAGTTCTGGACTCGACGGCACCCTGAATCGCACTCGCAAGAGCGTCCAAGCCCTCCAAGAGCGATGTAAACTGATCGGATGCCGAGGGAACTACCTCGGACATCTTGGCCTGCGCCTCATCCGCTGAAAACGACACACGTGTAACGTCAGGAGGCTCCAATGTTTCTATGATCGATACGAGCGGGGTGAGGCTCAGATCGAGCTGCCGCCCCTCCTGGCCACGGGCCGCATCTCCTTCGATCCACACCGTGGGGCGGAGCGGATAGCGCGTATTAATGCGCATGACCGAACCGACTTCGCCGGTAGTCAATCGTACCGACGTGCCCAGTGGATAGGCCGACAGCTGTTCAACCAAGGCTTTGACGACCTCGCGAGGGAACGCCATTCGTTCTGCCACGATTAATTCTCGCACCGCCTCGTGTGGGAAAAATCTGCGGCGATATCCTCGAGGGCTCACGAGAGCGTCAAAGACATCCACCACGCCGATGATTTGGGCAAACTCGCTGATCTGCCGCCCCTTTAACTTGTTCGGATACCCCTGCCCATTCCATCGTTCATGCACCTGACGCACCACTTGTGCTAGCCAGTCATATTTCGGATCAGCCTTTCGAATCGCCTCATAGCCGAGTTCAGGATGTTGCTCAATGAGCGTACGTTCATCATGAGTCAACCGCCCGGATTTGGTGATTACCGATTGGGGAACGGCAAAGAGACCGATGTCGTGCACGAGGCCACTTAAGGTGAGTCGCTCCAGCTCTTTCCCGTAATATCCCAGTCCGGCACCGACCTTTGTCGCCAGAATCGAGACATTCACGAGGTTTGTAATCAGCGGAGGCCCGGCGGGACCGCTCATGGCGTGAACGAGCAGCTGATCATTCGTCTTGAACGCCTCGACAATTCCCCTCGCCAGTGCAGACAAAGCCTCCATGTCGAATTCGTCCTGCCGCTGCACGGCAACCGCGACTTTCGTCAACTGCTCCTGCGCCAATCGGTACCAGTCTGTTCCGGCGCGTTCGTTCATAACCTGCTGCCATCCTCAGTGAATATTAGACAGAGCTTCATGCGAATTGTCCGACCCGCTGAACAAGCCGGTCATCGATCTGTGAGACGTTCTCGATCGCTCCGGCAAAGAGACATTGATCACAAAGGGCATTAATAAGCCGCCCAATCCCCCGGCTCTGTCCGTAAATGACTGCCACTGCCTCTTTCGTAAACACGTCGGTCCGATGAGTCGCGGCTCCCATACGCGCCGCAATATACGACGTTGTCTCCTCTGCCGTGAAGGGCCCCAGATGCGCGCGCACCGCAATTCGCTGGTTCAACTGCGGAATTCCTGCAACACGATGACGCAATTCCGGCTGGCCTATCAGTACAACGGTCAACAGAAATCGGTCGTTGAGTTGGAAATTCGTCAGCAATCTGAGTTCCTCGAACGCTTTCACGCTTTCAATCGCTTGCGCTTCATCTACGACCAGCACCGAACCGATCCCGCGCTGCGCATTCGACTGCAGCCTCTCATTGAGCGTCCGCAATCGCCCTGCTTTTGACCGCACGAGGTCGAGTCCGAACTGAGACAATACCTCATCCAGCAAATCGGAGGGAGACAACCCGGGATTGGCCACTAGCGCGACATCATACTGAGCAGGTGACAGCTCGACGATAAGTCGACGACTCAACAAGGTTTTTCCGCATCCGATGTCACCCGTGAGCAGGAGCATCCCTTTGCGGGTCTGAATCCCATAATTTAACCACCCCTGAGCCGCGTCATGTTGAGAGGACGACACATAGAATCGCGGGTCCGGCACATTGTCGAACGGAAGGACCCGCAGCCCCCAATATTTGGTATAGGCAACCTCTGAATTCATTGTGTAATCATCACTACTCGGAAGGCACGACTCCACCAAGCGACTCGACGAACCTGTGTGCGGGATTCCAACGCATCGATTACGGGTGGCTGGCAGGAAACAACTGATCGATCGCGGCACGTTGGCTCCGTCCATGCTCCACCCACTGGCGGATGGCTCCTCCAATCACCTGCAGCCGCGCCTTCACCGATTCCACCCGCGTCGCAGCCAGACACATGCGATTCTGCGCCACCACCGTCAGCAAGCTATGCAAGCCCGTGAAAAACATTATGGCGGATCCCGCATTCACCTGCTGCGCTTCTGCGCGCAGATGTGCCACATCCTGTAAAGAAACCTCAAGGGCCGTCATGCGTGAGGAGACCTCGCTCCCGTCCATCTTGAGAGCACTTATCTTCTTGAAAATTTCAGGAACGCGCTCGTCGATGGCCTGTAGAAACGATTCTTCAGCTTCAGATACCCGCACAAGATACTCTTGAATGACCGTAGCATCGAGACGTTCGACACCGGCATGAACTTGTCCCTCCATTTGCTCGATCATATTCCGAATAAGATGGTGCCCGGACGCTATACTGAAAGGCTGTTTCTCCTGCAGGCCCTGCAAAGCCTGGAGAAAATCCCCTGGCGAGAAACTCGGATAAACCGCTTCAGCCGACGCACCGCTCCCGTCGCCTTCAAAGGAGATTCCTGTTGCACGAGTTAACGCGGCATGAATCTGTCCCAGCTGTTTACAGAGTGAGAGAAAATCCTGAGCAGAAAGTGATTTCTGTGGATCCTGGAGGGCTTCGATAAAGGGGATCGTCTCAAAGCTGGCATGTTCGACGTCAGGAAGATTGATCGTGGCAGCAGATCCCCCGAGATTCGTCACTCCGGCCGAAATCGTCCCAATCAGCTTGGCATGTCGCTCCGGCGCTGGGCCCTGTTGCAGTTCGTCCAGGGCCACATGTATGTTCTGGAGCCATTCATGTGCTTCCTGAACAAAGAGATCGACCAGTTCTTTCTGAAAATCGTCTGTGTTGTCGGCAGCCATGACTTCAGTCCTTCACGAACGTGACGGTCCGCGAGAATGGATCGTACACGATCAGGACCGTTTCTTTCCGCTCCCCAGCTGAGAAGCCAGTCCTGCAATCTCACCAAGCTTTGTCGCCATCTCCTCAAATCGCTTGGTGGCTTGCTCGGCCGCTTGTTCAGTTTCAGATGCGCGCCTCGCCAAAAGGCTATTGCGTTCTCGTTCCGTCTGAAGCAGCGTTTCAAGCTCTTGTGCCTTCTGCGAAGCGCGCTCAGTCTCCGAGAGACGCGCGGCAAGATCATCGCTCTTTTCATGTTCGGCAGCGAGAGCTTTTTCAAGCGTGCTCACCCGTGCGGCAACCTGTTCGCTCTCAGCCAAACGACGACTCAACTCGCTCGTACGATCCTGCTCTTTCGCAAGTTGCTGCACCAATTCCTGAGACCGAGTCACCGACTTTTCCATCGCGGTCATCTGTTGAACCAGTTGCGTGGCTGCCTGGCGCTCGGCATGCAAAGTCGCCTCCATCTCTTGGACACGACTCGCGCTCTTCTGCAGCTCGGCCAGGCGCGCGGCTTGTTGCACACTGCCTTCGCGTTCCTTCTGAAGAGCTGCCTCCAGGTCCTGCACACGCCCGCCCAGGCTCTCCGCGGCGGATGCCTGCTTCTTTACCTCTGTCATCTGCTCTCGTTCAGTCTTGAGTGCGGATTCCAGTTCTTGTACCCTGGCGATAGCACCATCCGCCTCTGCGAGTTTCTTCTTCAGCTGGACAACCTGCTCTCGCTCCCTTGCGAGCATCGACTCGAGTTCTTTGACACCACCCACCTGTGCTTCAAGTTGCGCCACTCGCTGAGCACTATGTGTCGCTCGATCCCGTTCAACTCGAAGTTCTTCCTCTAGCGGTTTCAATCGCGCCACTGTTTGCCGATAGGTTTCTAATTGTTCGTCACATACATGCGCGCCTTGAATCGGCTCGCTGGACTCAATCATCTTCTCGACACTCTTCGCAGCAGGCGGAACAGCGCCTTGTCGCTTTGCCAACAATTCAAGCACTCGATCCTTGAGCGACGTGCCCTGGAATGGCTTTTTCAAGACCCCATCTGCATGACAAGATTCAGCCTGTTTCGTGACCTCATCGTTCACAATGCCGGAGATCAAAAGCACCGGCGTGTTCGCTAGCGCACTTTGCGCGCGCACAAAGGCACATACCTCGTAGCCGCTTTTATCCGGCATAATCACGTCGGAGACAATCAAGTCAGGCTTCTCTTTGGCCAAATAGGCCAAGGCCTCTTCGCCATTCGCAGCAAGAGTCACTCCCATTCCAGCCTCAGTCAGTAACCGTTCGGCAACTTTCCGGACGGCTATACTGTCATCGGCTACCAACACTTTCGGCATAACAGGTTCCTTTCCCGATACCCTTAACTTCTGGTGGCATTTTGTTTCGAGCAACCAAGTCGCTGCAATGCCACAATGGCTATATCATCTCCGCCTATTGTGACCATACCCAGCGTTTCAACATCCTCCCTGTCGTTCGGTCGAATCGCCGCCGCATCCACAGTCTCTAGGGACGGCACAGCGGCATCAATGCAAATAGCCATCGGCCCGTCGAGGTGGCGAGCCTCCAGACACAGCAATAAGTCGCCCTGGACGGGGCTGCGCAATCTGCTCGCCAAGTCATAGACCGGCATCACATGATTTCCTCGCTTGAGCATGGCCTGCACGAACGGGGTCCGACTCGGCACCGGAATACTCCCACTCCAAGACGACACTCCGCCCACATCTTCAGTCCGTGCGGCGAGCTTCAATCCACCAACAGAAAACACCACCACGCTCCAGGACCGTTTCGTGATATGAGCTTGCTGCTTTCCACGTGCGGCTCTCAGCATGATCCACCGACCGCTGCTGGTGTTGTGACAACCACCTGCTCCACCTGCTTCACGGCGCCGGGCACTACGTCGGCCAACTCCCCTAGCGCCCACGAAGGGTTCACCATCAGCACCAAGTGATCCTGATATAGCAGCATCCCCCCAAACCAGGTTCGTTCATCGCGCTGAAACTGCGGCGGCAACGGAAGAAAATCCTTCTGTTCTACGTCCGTCAACCCCACAACCTGCTCAACGCGAATCGCACCATGGGAACGGCCATTCGAGTATAACACCGTCCGCATCTCGAGACCGGACAAGTCAGCGACGCCCGAGAGCCGTTGACCTAGGTTCACCGGTTGGTAGATGGTCCCCCCTACGGTCACAGCCTGTTCGTTACCGGCCTCTTCTTGCGTGAGAACGCCACGGACCCCATCTGCGGGCAAGGCCACATAGTTGCCCACCAGACGGACGACCAAGAAACTGGCCGCCTCCACTAACGTGGTCGTCGAATTGTGATGACCTCGTAAACTCATAATTAAAACAGCTTTCGTCCGATACCTGTGACCACTCCAAGGCTCGGACGATATAGATCCTATTTGCGTGCGGTGGCTTCACTGCCGATCCAGCGTTCAATTTCCTGGATCAAGGCCCGTTCTTCTACAGGCTTGGCAATATAGGAACTTGCTCCGATATTGAGTGCCATTTGTCGATGCTTGTCGCCGGCTCGCGTCGTCATGACAATGATGGGGGTTTGTTGCGTTTGCGCTCGGCTACGCAATCCCTGGATCACTTCATAACCATTGAGCTTCGGCATCTCAAGATCGGTGAGGATAAGGCGATAGTTTTGCGCTGACGCCATACGGAGACCTTCTTCCCCATCCACTGCCGTATCGACTTTATACCCGGCCGACTCCAACATTCGGCCTACGAACTTTCGGATGCTCAAGGAATCGTCGATCAATAGAAGGAACTGCTCCGACGCTTTGGGGTCTGGCGCCTCGGCGTATGGAGCCATCGAGTCCGCCGTCACTGTCGCATCAGACGACAATTCGGATACCGCAGTGATTGGTGCCTCTCGCGCGAGCAATCGAGCAGGATCCAACACGAGGACCACGCGACCTTCCGGATCGATAGTCGCGCCGCCGAAACTGGAACGATCCAATGACTTAAACGACCCCAATGGCTTAATGACGATTTCCTGACGACCGAGTAATTCATCCACCACCATCCCGATCATCCCAGCGGCCGTTCGCACGATGACAACCGGCTTCCCGATTTCCACCGGCACACTGCTTCGATGGAGGAGCTGCTGGAGCGGCTGCACCTCGATCGCCTCGTCCCCGATATGCAAGATCGATCGTTCGCCTATCCGTTGATGCGAGCTGGATGTCAACATGGTGACCTCACGCACCGCCGGCAGAGGAATCCCGTAGCGCTCACTCCCGGCCCGCACCATGAGCGCTGTCGCAATCAATAAAGTGAGTGGGAGGTTCAAGGTAAATTTCGTCCCCACGCCTCGAATGGATTCGACGTCGATGTGGCCGTTCATGCTTTCAATGACACGCTTAACAACATCCATGCCGACTCCCCGCCCCGCCTGATCACCGATCTGGTCGGCCGTCGAGAATCCCGGCATGAAAATAAACTTGATGACTTCGGACTCGGGCAACGAGCGCGCCACCTCCGGGCGGATCAATCCCCGCTCTATCGCCTTAGCCCGGATTTTTTCGACGTCGAGCCCGGCCCCATCGTCTTCCACTTCGATCAATACCGCACTCCCGCGATGCGCTGCGTGAAGATAGATCGTCCCGGCCGCCGGCTTCCCCTTCGACACGCGAACGGCCGAAGGTTCGATCCCGTGATAGACCGCATTGCGAACGAGGTGCACCAAAGGATCCACCAGCCGCTCCACGACGCCCGTATCGACTTCAGTATGTTCGCCGGATGTAACCAAATTCACTTCTTTCCCTGTCGCCCGTGCCATCTCGCGCGTGGCGCGGCGGAATCGTGTGAACGGCGTGCCGACCGGCACCATGCGGGCTCGAGCGATTTCATCCCTCATTCCAAGGGTCAGCTGTGCCAAGTGACTCATGTCTTCATGTGAACGGCGAATCGAACCGCTCAACTGCGTCATCGACTCGGAGATGTCTGCCGTGACTTCGCTGATGCGGCGAGCCAAAATGTTGAAATCGTCGTACTTGTCGAATTCAAGGCTGCCAAAGTCACTGAGACCGGTCAATTCTTGAGCCGAGGCGGTCGCTGGACTAGAGGACACGGTCGGAAGGGTAAACGTATGCTTTTCCTCGAACGAATGCACCGATTCGACCAGTCGCCCCTTGTAAGCCAATACTTGTTGCGAGAGTTGCTCCAGCATATGCAACCGCTGCTCGAGCCGTCCTCGACCGATGACTAACTCACCAACTAGATTCAACAATCGCTCCAACCGATCGCGGCTGACTCGTATCACTTCGCGATCTTCGGCTTTACCGTCCGATGCTTTAGCTTCCGCCGCCTTCATAGGCTCGGCTTCTAGTTGATCGCGTAATTCTTGGTCCACCGGTGCTTCGACGCGATGGACAATGGGACCCGTCTCCACGACCTGAGCCGACACCGGCTGATCCAGCTGTTTGAGTCCTTGCATCGCAACAGCAAATCGTTGGCGCAGCATGTCGAGGGACGTGGGGTCCCGCCGCATCAACAGCCGTACCACATCGACCGATCGTAACAGCACGTCCGTATGCCCAGGGAGGATCTTGACGCGACCTTCGCGAACCGCCCCCATAAAATCTTCGACATAGTGCGTCAGATCGCCGATCGACTGAAAGCCAACGGTATAGGCAGACCCCTTGAGCGTATGAGCTGTTCGAAAAAGTTGATTGATCACTTCCGGATTGTGCTGTTCCTTCTCGAGACGAAGCAGCTGGGCTTCAAGAGACTCCAGGTATTCCTGTGCTTCCGGAGCAAAATAAGAAAGCACTTCGGCATCGAGCAGCGGCAACAGATACTCATCCGTCAATAGAGTCGAGGCAGCAGACAATACCGCATCAGGACCGGGAGGTTCCTCGGGACGATCCATGATGGCCGTCGCAACCTGAACCACTGGAGCGACCGGGGCCGCCGCCTGAGCCGATACTGTCATCTGTTTTCCATTACGGATCTGCGCAAGCGCCTCTGTCACTTCTGATACATCATGCTGTAGCTGGCCGACCTTGCCGTCATCTCGACGCATTAGGAGGCGAATAACCTCAATGCCCCGACCGATAGCCCCAAGTAAATCAGACGAGAGCGAAATCTGTCCTTCGCGGACCGCAATCATGCAATCTTCAATTGGGTGAGCCACATCCCCGATCACCTTGAACCCAATCGTATGCGCAGACCCTTTGAGCGTGTGGGCCGTACGGGAGAGCGTATGGATTGTTTCCCCATCTTTAGAGTCAAGGCGGAGCCGATGAAGAAGTGACTCCATGGTTTGCAGATACTCATCAGCCTCCGGAGCGAAATACGACAGGACCTCGGCATCGAGGGTCGGAACGAGATAGTCCGACGCGAGCAAGCTCGGTTCAGACGGGATAGCGGCAGTCAGAGAGGGAAACAATCCGGCCACTTCGTTTTTCCAGTGCGCACTTATCGATAGATCTTCAGCCCCCCCCTTCGCGACGACTTTCAATTGAGAGCCGAATGAGGTCACCATTCCACGTAAGATTTCTAATGCCTTCGGCCAGAGGGTGATTTCTATACAGGGCGCCTCCTCCAAAGTCGATTCAAGCAACGCCCCTATCAGGGCCAGCCCCTCATATCCGTAGAGCGCTGATGCCCCTCGAATTTTATGCGCCCACACGTACTGCTCTTGCAGCTGTACTGAAGTCGGGATCGACCCGTCGGACGGATGAAATGCCTTTGTGAGCAGGTCCATCGCTTCCGACGCTTCAGTTACGAAAATCTCAACCAGGCCCTGTCGGTCAAGTTCGGAGCTCATCCCCATCCTTTCCTGCCCGGAGCACCATAGGATGCTCCGGGAAGCCGACCTAGGCCAATTTGAACTGGGCAACGGAGGACGTCAGCCCTTCGGCGAGCTTTGCCATGTCTTCGACGGTCACTCGTGCTGAGTCCGTCGCTTTTTGCGTCGCCACGGCACCGCCGGCGAAATCCTTAATCGAGCGCCCCACCTGGTCCGTCGAAGCAGTCTGATTCACTGCGGCGCTGGCGATGGTCTGTGCCAACTCCGACGAACGCTGGGCGATCCCTGAAATTTCGTTGAACACTTCACCGGTGCGCAGCGCGGAGGCGGATCCGGCTTCCACCGCTTGAGTTTCCTGCTCCATGGCCACGACCGCGTCCTGCGTTTCAGTTTGAATCACCTTCACGAGGTCGGCGATTTCCTTGGTTGCCTGTGTCGAGCTTTCTGCCAGTTTTCTGACTTGGTCGGCGACGACTGCAAATCGAGCTCCGGCTTCCCCTGCGCCGGCCGCCTCGATGGCGGCGTTCAGCGCGAGCAGGTTGGTCTGATTGGCAATATCGCGAATCGTCGACACGATCTGCGAAATTTCTAATGACCGATCACCCAATGCCTTAACTTGCTTTGACATACGTTGCACGGCTGAACGTATGCTTTGCATGTCCTGCACGGTTTCCTGCACAGCCACCCGTCCTCGTTCCGTCGCTTGCAACACTTGCTTCGCAGACTCGGACGAGGCACCGGCGGTTTCCGAAACCTGGCGCATGGAAGAGGCCAACTGTTCGACTGCGCTCAATGTCTTCGTGGATTCATCCGCCTGGTGTTTTGCCGTACCGGCCATCTGCCCTGCGCTGTCTCGGAGGGTTCCAGCAGACTTGTTCACGCGTTCGGCGGCCTCACGGACCTGTTTCAGCAACTGTCCGAACCGAGTGACCATGAGATTGAAGCCGTCCGCAAGGTTGCCGAACATGTCGGCCGTCACCTCACCGCGTTTAGTCAGGTCTCCCTTACCCACGTCCGAGACCAAGACCAGAAAGCCCATTAAGCGCTTTTGCATGTCATCGCGCTCGGACTCCGACGTCACAAGGGCGGTGATGCGATCCAACATGGTATTAAAGGATGCGGCCATTTGCCCGAGTTCATCCTTCGACGTGATCTTGGCGCGGGCTTGGTAATTGCCGCTCGCTGCCAATTGGGCGACGCTCGCGACTTGTCCGATACCCAGCGCCAATTTGTGAGCCACCCAGTAACCGATCGATAATCCCAACAATACGGCGATCACTCCGCCGATCACCAGCGCGAGGGTCGCGTTCCAAGCGAGCGATTTAGCTTCATCGCTGAGGTCCTTGGCGATTTCTTGCATCGTTTTGATCTGTTCTGCGTGGCGAGAGCTCACCGCATCAAAGGCCGGGGCGATGCTCACCGTAAGTGCGAGCTGTCCCAATTCCCGCATCTGTTGCGCCTGTCCGGCCGACAATGCCTTCGACTCAAAACTTTCTGCAATGGCTGCGATTCCGGCCTCTGCCTGTTGGAAAAATGTCGTGAGGACACTCTTGAACTCCACAAGGTCCTTGGCCTCATCACGGCCGGCGCTCGAAACGCGCAAGGCCGTCGCCTCGTATTTGGCGATTAGCTGATCGACCTGCTGCCTGTATGGGCCGACCTTGGCCACGTCAACTTTAAAGTCCGCAGCACGAGGCGCCCGGGCAAGGTCCTGCAGGGTCTCATGGTATTTGTTGAGGTTGAACAACATCGTGTTGAAGTCGATCAGCGGCACGGTATAGTCGACGTACATCGCGTCAGTCTGTTGACTGATGCGCTTATTGGTCCAGACGCCGAGCGAGCTCATGATCATGATGATGATGCTGACCAGCCCGAACGCAGTTAGGAGCTTCGACTGTGTTTTTAAGTCTTCAAACCGTCGCAACGCATTGAGCCTCACCATGGGAACCTCCTCCTTCTAGCTAACGATCGATGCAATCATGTCGTGAAACGAGGGGAGTAAGGACGTTTCATCCTGCACCCTCGAAATGCGAGAGCACGGCTGAGGTTTCTAGTACCCCTCGTAACCGGTCCTCAAGTTTGACCACCGTTGACACAAAGGGAAACGCCCCTTCCCCCGCACCGGTCGGAGCCGGTAAGAATTGGTCCTTAGAAAGCGTACGGATTTCCGGCACCATATCGACCAAGACGCCAACCTGCCAATTCCCATGCTTCACCACCACGGCGTACCGTAACGTGGCTTCTGCGTTCAGGGCGAACATCGGTCGCAAATCGAGCAACGGAATGACGGTCCCACGCAGGTTCGTGACTCCCACCAATCCGGCCGGCATTCCCGGAACCGGAGTGATGGATTCCACGACAAAGACTTCGCGCACGTTTTGCAGATCGATCGTGAAGAGCTCTCCCCCCATGGAGATAATGGCGGCACGAAGGCTCGTCGCCCTAGACGACTGAACCGAGACGTCTCCTGAACTTGTGGTCTTATGCACAGGTCCGTTGGAATCCGCACTCATGACATGCTGCATCAACGCCATTCGCTTAGCCCATTACTCGCTTGATGGCAGCCAACAACTCTTCGTTCTTGAACGGCTTTACGATGTGGCCGTTCGCTCCTTGCTGCTGCCCCCAGAACTTGTCACTCTCGTTGCCCTTCGATGTGCAGAGAATGATGGGGATATTCTTGCAACGCTCATCATTCTTCAAGTCACGACAGGCCTGGAACCCATTGCGGCCCGGCATCACCACGTCCATCACGATGAGATCAGGCTTCTCGCTGGCTACTTTCTCTTCGAGTTTGTCGGAGTTTGGAAAGGACACCACGGTGTGATTGGCCGCCTTGAGGCACCCTTCGATCAACTGCAGTTCGGCGTACGAATCATCAACCACGACAATCTTGCTCATCTTGCGCACTCCTTTGGTAGATCAGGTGAATGTGTTTCTATGTTTAACTCTATCCGGTCCAGCCTCCTGACACTATTTAAGAGGCAGCACTATGCTGATCGCCCCGGCCAATTCCCCTTCTTTCCATCCCTCTTTTTTCATGCCGGTTACATCGCGCTCGCCTTTCGGTGCACCGTGACAACCCAAGCAGGTCGGTCCTGCGTATTCCGGGTCCATCATACGGAGGACGGGTCGGCCATCCATCATCGTATTCCGCACATAGGACTGTCCCTTTGGGTGTCGCGGATCGGTAAACATCCGTAACACCTCCGTCTCAAAATCATCCGGCTTATTATTGGCATTTCGATAGTCGATCCCCGTGAGCTTCACGCGGACACCAGATTTCTTATAGAACTGCTCTCCAACTCTCCTGGCGAACACGGCGGGGATGAATCCTTTGAATGAGATGCCTGGCTTGTTAATGACCGGCTGGGCTTCATCCACCACTTCTTTTTCCGCTTGAACTAATGCGAGATAGAGATTCGCTTGCGGCACGACGTTGGGAATCCGTAGATCGAGCTTCGTGGCTTTCTTAAACCGTTCGACAACCTGGCCGGCCATGTAATCGCCGGTAAAGCCTTTGTCGGCCTTCGCCGGATCATTGATATTCTTCATCTGCTCAGACAGGACACCACGACCAATCTTGATCAACTCGATCAAGTGCTCCGCCACTTCCGCCTCATTCCCAGCCAAGGCTGGACTCGCAGAAAGCGCCAGGGCTGTCGCAGCCACTCCGGTTATCATTCGCCAATTGAGACGTGTCCGTTTCATGCCCCTCCTCCTCATTGATGTCTCGGTATAAGACTCCATCCTGCCCCTCTCCATCCTGTGTCCATTGAAGCCATAAGTTCTCAAGAACTTATTCACTGGAAAAACTGAAAACCAATCCTCATCTTGCAGGCATAGTGCAAAGGTTGTGCTTAGCCGATCACTCGCGCGCTCAACCTGCTAGACACCATTGAATTATCTTGCTGTTTCAACTGGTTGGAAATTACTCGCGCGTTCACCGTTCTTATCACTCCAGCACAGAACTGTTCACCTTGTGACAAAATGATGTCGTCCTGGCAAAAAATGACCATCACCCACCACAAGCATAGACTTCGGCATCACGATGTCTATCATCACAACGTGCACTCCCCCACGACCCGATGTCCTGCTTGCTTCTGTTCATAGCCCTCACCTATCGAGAAAAGTGTAGCAGACAATATTTATTTGGCATTCGTCCTTCCGGAAATAGGAAGGTGGCATCACCATACCGTCAGCGCAGGTCTCAGCCCTTTGCGGCACATCACTCCTTAGGATTACCTTGAGACGGTTGTTCCGAACTTTTTCGCTCAGGAGTACATTGAGACTACGGCGCGATCCTGTTCACATAGGCAACCAGATACCCAACGCCCCTGAGCGCCTCAAAAAAACTCGAGCCCCGGGATGCCAATAATCAGAGGACAGCTCCCGCCACCCTGAATCCTCTGAGTCACATGAAGCAGAAACGCGAGAAGGATTATCCGAGAAAGTTGGGCCAGGAAAATGACGCCGCTCTACCCACGGTCATGAGTCGGGTCGAGGCCGATCGAGAAGAAGGTCGAGTAGACCAGGTCCATCTTCAGGTGCTGCTGAAGATGATCGGCCCAACGATCTAACTCAGCGCCTAGTTGCATTGTGGCGAGTTCAGATTCACGAAGTGAAATGGGCGGGAGTCCCTTCCGTCCACGTGCGCGGTTCAACCAGCCTCGACGAAACCCCGCCTGATCGAACAGACCATGAATGCTGGTGCCCCAGACACAGCCATTCTCACTTGCAGCGCCTTCATCACTTCTCGCGTGGGCTTCCGGGGTTCCAGATGCTTCAATGAGAAAACACGGGTTGGCGGTTCCACGACTGGTGCGTCCCATATGGATTTCATAGCCACGGACTGAGACGTGATGCTCCACACCATGGAGCAGGGACTTGGCACGGACTTGCCGGCAGATCTTTGGCGCATCGAGCTCCGTCGTCATATCGAGAAACCCTAATCCTGTTGACGTTCCTCCCCGCTCCAATCCTTTCGGGTCCGCGATCTCTTGCCCAAGCATCTGGCACCCTCCGCAGATTCCAACCAGCTCGCCCCCCTTGTGCACATGCGATTCCAAGGCAGCCGGAAATCCCGCGGTTACAAGATAGCCAAGGTCTTCCAACGTATTCTTGCTTCCAGGAAGAATCACCACGTCAGCTCCTTGGAGATCATCCGGCGAAGCGGCAAACCGAAGCGCCACGTCCTTTTCAACTGCCAACGCATTGAAATCCGTAAAGTTGCTCATGCGAGGAAGCAAGATCACGGCCACGTTTACAAGATCAGCCTTGAACTGAACCGACCGCGAACCACTTAAATCGAGGCTGTCCTCTTGATCGAGTCGAAGGTCCCGCAGAAGGGGAACGACGCCCAAAACTGGCAGACCTGTGCGGGCCTCAAGCATACGGACACCATCTTCAAACAGCCGACGATCTCCGCGGAACTTATTTACAATCACGCCGCGCACTCGTTCTCTTTCCCGAGGCGCTAACAAGTCGAGCGTCCCGATGATCTGCGCAAAAACACCGCCCCGGTCGATATCCGCCACTAAGATGACGGAAGCATCGGCCAGCTCGACAACAGGCCAGTTCACCATGTCTCGATCGCGAAGATTGATCTCCGCAGCACTCCCCGCCCCTTCGATCACGACACACTCGTACTCGTCGGCCAGTCGTGCATAACACCCTCGAACAATGTCGAAGAGCGTCTCTTTCCGCTCAAAGTACTCGAGCGCATCCAACGCCTCATACACCCTTCCTCTGACGACTACCTGAGATCGTAAATCCGACTCGGGCTTCAGCAGAATCGGATTCATATCCACCGTCGGCTCGATCCCGCAGGCCTGAGCTTGCAGTGCCTGCGCTCGGCCGATCTCCCCCCCATCGAGCGTGACGAAAGAATTCAATGCCATGTTCTGCGCCTTGAATGGCGCGACCCGCACACCTTTCCGAAACAAGAGTCGACATAGTCCGGCGACAATGAGGCTCTTTCCCACATCGGAGCCGGTGCCAAGAATGGCAAGGGCTTTGACTGGCGTACCCAAAATCGTCATGGGTTCTTCACGCGGCTGCGTGCGGTACGACGAGCATGCCGACGCACATAGCGGGCAAGCCCTTCTGTGACCGCCGTCCCAATCACTCGCCCGACGAGTTCACCGAGGATCGTGTGGGTTCCACTGTACCGCAGAGGCGGCCCATTTCCACTCACCACCACGACCGCGTCAGTCCCGGTTCCCGTCGCCCCCGGGCGGCCGGTCCAACTCTTCACCTTCGCATGCAACAGGACAGCGGTCTTGGCTTCGGTCGCCACCTGCACCATCCCGACCATTGCCGAAGCAGACAAACGAGCGTTGGTCACGAGGATCAGGTTAATCGTGCCAGGATGAGTACTGCCGTTGATGCGCTGTTCCGGCGTAACCGGTTCCCCTGCCTGCACGGCATTCGAAGTCCCGACTGTGACAAATCCTTCGACCCAGATCTTCTCATAGGTCTCTCGCACCATGACTAAGTCCGCGAGCGACACGGCCGTCATGAGACCCACAAATTTATTACGGATGCTGAGCGAGGTGGCTAGCTTGCTCAGCGTCCTGGCGGGATCCCCGCATCGCGTACCCGCACCCCGGCCACAATGGTCTCTGCCAGTGGGCTTGGCCGCTACTTGATGGTTCAAAACATACCTGGCCCGCGTGATCCCGCCGGCCTTGGGAGCGGAGGAGAGAACTGACCGGAGGCCCCCCAGGTCGACGATGAGCGTCTTTCGTCTGATCCTAAAGGCAGTCTGCAGCCCACGCCCGCTCAGCTTCCTCATGACTATCCCTTCCTCAAGCAGGCGCCAAGGGCTGCAAGCAACCGCCGATTCTCTTTCGCAGTCCTGATCGCAACACGAATCATCTGCGTGGTGAGACCTGGTAACGTCGAACAGTCTCGAACAAGCAACCTCTTAACAGCCAGACGATCGGTCACCGCGCCGGCGCAGGTCGAGGGCGGAAGCTCGATCAGCACAAAATTCGCAGCTGATGAGTATACGCGCACGCCAAACAAGGAGCGGAGCCCGCGCATGAATCGTGATCGTTCGCTCTTCATGAATGTGCGGCTTCTTGTCGCATAGGCATGATCGTGCAGCACCGCAAGAGATACCTCTTGAGCAAATGAATTGACCGACCAGGGTGGCTGACGATCTTTCAGCTTATCCACGACCTTGCTTGCGCCAACCAGATAGCCAAGTCGCAGCCCCGGCATCGCAAAGAACTTCGTCAGACTGCGCAACACAATCATGCGCGGATATTCACTCAGCATAGAAATGGCGGACTTCGTCTGACAATAGTCGATGAAGGCCTCATCTACGATCAACCAACCCTGTTGCCGATCGACGGCCTCAGCGATCTCGCGCACAGCCAGCCGGTTCATCACCTGGCCTGTCGGATTGTTGGGATTGCACAGAAACACGGCGTCGAATCTCGACCGTGTGGCAGAGAGCTGCCACAGGACTTCGTTCAATGGAGGGCAAAAACGTTCCTCTCGTCTGGCGTGAACGTACTGGCCCGAACTCCCTGCATCCGTCAGCGCGCGCGCATACTCCTCAAACGTGGGACCCATAATGAGCGCGGACTTGATCGCGAGCGCGCGGGGCAACAGATGAATCAGTTCAGTCGAGCCGTTGCCGACGAGGATCATGGCCGGATCGACGCCGCACTGTTGCGCCAACGCTTGCCTGAGCTGCCAACAATCGGGGTCTGGATAGTGCACGACCTGCTTGAGCGCAGTGCGAATCGCGCGAACCCCGGCTGTAGGAAAACCCAGCGGATTGATGCTGGCGCTAAAATCCATGACCCGATCGACGGGAACTCGTTGTTCTCGAGTCAGCTTGTAGACATTCCCGCCGTGAGTGGGTTGCGTCATCTCGTCACCATCAGAAGCCAGCCCATGCTCAAGAGGACTCCAAAAAAACTTGTCCAGAACATGAGCGTTAACGCCATACCGATGTGAACCCTCGTCAGGGGCTGATGCGGATCGCCAAGACATGGGCGTTCAACAAGAAGGCCGTCATAGCGATTGATCCCGCCCAGTTGCACCCCGAGTGCGCCGGCCATCGCAGCTTCCGGGCGTCCGCTGTTCGGGCTTGGATGTTGTCCACCGTCACGAAACAAGATCTGCCAGGCCCGCTGCATGTTGGGCCATGATCGAGAGACAACTCCAGCTGACAGAACCAGCAAGAGCGCAGTGATACGGGCCGGAAGAAAATTTGCCACGTCATCCAATCGTGCCGACGCCCAGCCAAACCACCGGTATCGATCGTCCAAATGGCCGATCATCGAGTCCAACGTGCTGACCGCCTTATAGGCAAGTGCCAACGGGGCTCCCCCGAGAACCAGATAGAATAACGGCGCCATAATGCCGTCAGCCGTGCTTTCCGCAATTGTCTCGATGGTTGCGCGGACGATATCTGGTTCGCTCATCTCCTCCGTATCGCGTCCGACAATTTTGCCGACTGCCGACCGAGCTCCAGTCAAAGAGACGGATTGGAGAGCCCGTTGTACAGATACGACATGGTCAATGAGATCGCGGGCCGCGAGCGTGGTCCAGGCCAACAGCACAGTGACTAGGCTCCCCCATAAGGGATCGATCGAGCCGCCCAACCAGACGAGCAGCGCCCCAATCGCATAGGCTCCGGCGGGCAACGCGATAGCCAGCAGTACGCCTGCCATGCGTTGTTTGGCGGGAGACAGGAGGAGTTGATAGACGCGCTGGTCGCACCAGTTGACGATAGATCCCATCCATCGCACCGGGTGTGGGAACCAGCGCGGGTCTCCGACGGCCACGTCTAAGACGCAGGCCACCGCCAATTCGCCTCCAGTCATCGGAAGAGCACCACGGGAACGATCAAGATAAAGAGAATCTCTGCGACTTCGTTCGTCGCCCCGAGCAAGTCACCAGTGACGCCGCCGAACATGCGATGGAACCAGGCCGTGGAAAGACGGACGAGTGCTGTGCCGATGAGAAGACAGCACAGTGCCGGCCATGGTCCCAACAGCAGCGTCAACACAAGTCCTGCCGTGACGGTTGCCAGCCACAGGTGTCGCCAGGACAAATGTGCGAGGAACGGTTGAGCTAGGCCTCCTTCCGACCGTGCATAGGTTACATGGAACGCCCCCATGACCATGGCCCATCGACCGACCACCGGCATCCCGATCAGCAACGCGATATGCTCGCCCACCGGCAACGCATTGAGCCCGGCATATCGCAGGCCGAGCGCGAGAAACAGCCCCGTGGCACCGATCGCACCGACGCGCCCATCCCGCATGATAGCCAGACGAGCCTGAGCGGTTCGCCCGCCCGCCAAACCGTCCACCATATCGGCGAGACCGTCCTGGTGGAGCCCACGCGTGATGGCGACAAGGAAGAGGATCAATAGCAAACTCGTGACCTGGGCGGAGAAGACGTGCGCCAGGAGCAGATCTGCCGTGACTAGCAACGCGCCAAGGAGACAGCCAACGAGGGGATACCAACTCATGGAGGCAGCCAACTCCTCCGGCTTGGCATCGTGCGTCGAACGACTGAGTGGAATTGCCGTGAGGAACTGCCAGGCGAACAGAAACGTTCGCAGCACCGCGGTCATGTGTTGCGCTCCGACACACCGGCCTCGTCGAACGTGGCCATCTCGGTGAGAATCTTGATCGCGGCAAAGACCAAACTCATGCCGAGACAGGCGCCGGTACCTTCCCCCAAACGAAGATCGAGATCGAACAGCGGCTTCAATCCAAGATGATCCAGTATTGCCTGATGGCCTCGTTCCACCGACCGATGGGACGCGATCAGATAGTCTTGGCAGCGGGGTTGAAGGCCCACCGCGATCAAGGCGGCCGCGCCGGCGATGAATCCATCCAACACCACCGGAATACGAGCCGCCGCCGCGCCCAGCATCAGTCCGGCCAACCCGCCGATTTCCAGCCCACCCACTTTGGCCAGCACTTCCATTGGATTCGTCGAATCGAGCCCGTGGAGAGCGAGCGCACGCTGAATCACGTCGATCTTGTGTGCATGACTGGCGTCGTCAATCCCCGTTCCTCGTCCTGTCACCTCGGAGACCGGTCGGCGCGTCATCACAGCGGTAATCGCCGAACTGGCGGTCGTGTTGCCGATCCCCATCTCGCCGGTCCCGATCAAGCCAATGCTCTGCTGAGTTGCCTCGGTAGCAAGCTCGATCCCTACTTGTAGCGCTTGCTCCGCCTGCGTGGGACTCATCGCTGATTCCACCAGCAGATTCTTCGTTCCGGGCATGACCTTCTTATGAATGAGTCCTGGAGCCGCTTCAAAGTCGAAGGCTACACCGATGTCCACGACGCGAACGTCGATGCCGACATGGCGCGCGAGCACATTCACGCCGGCGCCACCGCGCAGGAAATTCAAGACCATCTGCGGAGTCACTGCGGAAGGGTAGGCGCTCACCCCTTCCACCGTCACACCATGATCTGCGGCAAAGGTAAAGACTGCCCCACGCGGGACCTTCGGCTTCATCTCGCCCGTGATCATAACGTAGCGCGCGGCCAATTCCTCGAGCCGGCCCAAGCTGCCAATCGGCTTCGTCAATCGATCGAGCCGCGCCTGTGCCTGCGCCAAGAGACGAGGATCGGTCGGCTGAATCCGGTCAATGGTTTCGCGAGACGACATCCTCGGCACTCCTCCTACTTCAATCGCAACGGAAGCCCACTGATCGTCAAGTACACTTCGTCTGCTTCTGCTGCTACCTGCTGATTCACTCGTCCAGCCAGATCGCGAAAGGCTCGGACAGCCTTCGTCGGCGGTACAAGTCCCATCCCCAATTCGTTGCTCACGATCACGACGCGAGCCCGCGTCGCCCGAATCGCGTAAAGCAGGTTGGTCGTGGCTTCAACAACGGCCACATCACGCAAGCATCGCCTCTGTAAATTACTCAACCATAACGTGAGACAATCAATCACAATGGTGTGATAAATATTAGTATTATCACTTAACCACTTGGCAATATCAGTAGGAACTTCTGCCGTCTCCCAATCGGACGAACGTGTAGCCTGATGCCGTTTAATCCGCGCCTTCATCTCCCGATCCAGCGCCTGGCCTGTCGCCACAAACGCCTTCGGCCTAGCCTGACCTGCCAGGGTAAGCGCCGCCTGACTCTTGCCCGACGCCGCACCGCCGAGTACGAGCACCAACTTGGAGCGCCCATTGCGCACCTTCTTCATGCGCTCAGTCCGCCGCATTCTTCACGTCACGTTGCCAAAGAAATTCCGGTTCCCCTTGGGTCTTCGCAGCCCAGCGTGCCAGGACGAACAAGGTATCGCTCAGACGATTGACGAACTTGATATGCACCTTATCGACAGGCTCTTCCCGTGAAAGACGCACACATACCCGCTCTGCACGGCGACAGACCGTCCTCGCCTGATGTAGAAATCCCGAGACCTTTCCTCCGCCAGGCAGAATGAATTCCTTAAGCGGGGCCAAATCTTTTTGGCAACGATCGATGATTTTCTCAAGCTTCGTCACATCCTTCTCTGAAACCTGTGGCATGTTCTTAAACTGTTGGCCTGGGACCGTCGCAAGGATCCCGCCGATATCAAACAATTTATTCTGGATCCATTGCAGATCCTCTTCGAGTAGTTCAGCCTGCACATGACCTCCGGCCATCTCAGCATTCATGACCCGGACAACCCCGACCACCGCATTCAGTTCATCGAGGGTGCCATAGGCCTCAACCCGAAGACTGTCCTTCCACACCTGCTGCCCGCCGGCCAGCCTTGTCTTTCCCGCGTCTCCGGTCCTCGTGTACACTTTCGTGATGCGCATCACCGCTCCTCCGTCTTCCCTGTATCGTGTTTCCCCAGGACTCGTAGTGAATGAGTTGATCGACTGGAATCCTGGCTCGCCACCCTACCGTTTCCAAGTCAGGCTGTGTCGCAAAATCGGACACGTAGCCGAGACAGAGATAGGCAAGCACTTTGACCGGCCTGGGGATACCGAGCACCTGTTTCAATGCTCCATGGTCCAGAATGCTAACCCATCCAACCCCAATGCCTTCCGCTCGTGCGGCCAGCCACAGATTTTGGATGGCACAACAGGTGCTATACAAATCCGTATCGCGCACCGTGGAACGGCCTAGCACGTGACGGCCGCCTCGCTGACGGCTACAGGTCACACCGATATTGACCGGCGCTTCCTCGATTCCTTCAAGCTTCAGGCTCCGATAGAGCGTCGCGCGAGCGCCTTCATAGCGCATGGCCGCCTGAGCATTCGTCTTCTGGAAGAGTTGCTTCACGGCACGCTTCGTCGTGCGTTGACGAATGACCACAAAATCCCACGGCTGCATGAACCCAACAGATCCGGCGTGATGCGCCGCAGTCAAAATCCTCGCAAGCACATCGTCCGCGATCGGCGTCCGTAAAAAATTCCTGCGGACATCCCGCCGCTCGAAAATCACGCGGTAGACGGCCGCTCGTTCATGGTCGGAAAACTGTCCGTTACCGGAAATCAGGATGTCAGACTGCAGACTCATACCACGCTCCCTGAGCAGAGGCTCGCTATGACTGTCATGGGATGTGCCTCACTCGGCACCTGTCGGACTCATCGGCTTGATGGGAAACGCCTCGAGTGCACCAGCGCTGACCATCTTCAAGCAGGCGGGACAGAGGCAATCTTGAAAACGAGCGGCAATCCAGTCCATCTGCTGCTCAGTAATACCGACTTTCCCACACCAGCATTGATACCCTCCGCACTCAAAGGTCTGCTTGCAATGCTCGCACGTTTTGGTGACCGGCCCTCTCATCGGTGACGAACGCTCCTTTAGCTCAAGCCGATTAGAACTCGACGCCCTGCTGCGCTTTAACACCTTTCCGGAACGGATGCTTCACCTGCTTCATCTCCGTGACGAGATCGGCTTCTTCGATCAACGCCTCTTTGGCGCCGCGACCGGTGATCACCACATGCTGCATGGGAGGCCGGCTGCGGAGAACCGGCAACACGTCTTCGAGTCGGACATAGTCATGCTGGAGGGCGATATTGAATTCATCGAGAATAACCATCGCATAAGACGGATCGCACAAGAATGCGCTGGCTGCTGCCCAGGCTTGTTGGGCGAACTTCGTATCCCGCTCTCGATCTTGGGTTTCCCATGTGTACCCTTCGCCCATGCGAAGAAAGGTGACGCGCTCGCCGAAGGACTTCAGCGCCCGTTCCTCTGCCGTATCAATGGCACCCTTGATGAATTGCACCACGGCGACCCTCATGCCATGACCGAGACATCGCAGGGCCATACCCAGAGCTGCCGTGGTCTTCCCCTTACCGGCGCCCGTAAAGACGATCAGTAAACCTTTCTCTTCTTGTGCCGCCTCGATGCGCCGGTCCACTGACGCCTTCAACCGTCCCATCTTCGCTTTGTGTTCGTCCTGCTCCGTCATCTCATACCCCCTGAACTCACGGATGGATACCTACCAGTTCGGCGTGCAGAGGCAACCAGCGCGCTGGCCATCTGCGGCTGACTGGCAAAATGTACGTGAGTATAGAGTGCCAGCGTGTTGCCCACAACGAGCCCATCTGAGCCCTTCGACTCCCCCCGCGCATCACGAAGTGCACAGGCATAGTCGAGCCTTCCCCTTGGAACCAGCGTGGAGTAATGAAACTCATGCCCGCGTGCGGTGGCGCCAGAGGCACCGAGTATGCAGCCTTGCGAGAGCTCCAGCGTCCTATACCCCAAGGTCAGACCAGGTTTCCGCATGACGGCCTCAGCAGGAAACAGCCCGACCATCTCATGCGATGTACCGGCGAAGTCACGGATGGCTTGCGTGAGATACATCATCCCACCGCATTCCGCGTAAATCGTCCCACCCCGCTCGGCAAATTGCCTGATTGCCGCTCGCATGGTGACATTACCAGCCAGCACTTCGCCATGCAGTTCCGGATAGCCCCCGCCGAGATATAGCATATCCACGTCGGGCAAGACCTGATCGTTCAAGGGCGAAAATTTCACTAATTCCGCCCCCTCTGCTTCAAGCAACTCAAGATTGTCCGGATAGTAAAAGCAAAATGCCGGATCCTGCGCCACGCCGATTCGAACCGTACGACCATGGTTTCTCATCACGGGCTGAGGCGCCGCCGTCAACTCTCCGCACGAGCGGGCCAGGGCTTCGACTCGATCAAGATCGACTGTCTCTGCCGCTGCCTTCGCCAGCAAACCGTAGAGCTCCCCTGTCCCCTGTTCCATCGCGGTCACGAGCCCGAGATGGCGATCGGAAATCGTCACCGCCTGATCCGGCCGTAAATATCCCACCGCTACCACATCGGTCTCTTGTTCCACTGCTTCCTTGAGTAGCTTGTAGTGTCCTTCGCTGCTGACTCGATTGAACAGCACGCCCTTGACCCGAAGGACTGGATCAAACTTCGCATACCCCGACACCATGGCCGCAGCGGAGCGGGCCATGGCACTGCCATCGATGACCAGAAGCACCGGCGCATCCAATTGCTTCGCCAGTTCGGCCGTACTGCCAATCTCGTTCACCGGCGAACTGCCGTCGAACAAGCCCATCATCCCTTCGACAATGGAAAGGTCCGCATCGGCTGCGGCTCGCGTAAAGATGCCGCGATTAACAGTCTCCCCCAGCATCCAGCCATCCAAATTACGAGACGGACGACCAGTCACCGCGCTGTGGTGGCCGGGATCGATAAAATCCGGCCCTGCCTTGAATGCCTGCACCAGGCGGCCCCGAGCTGCCAGGGCCGCCAAGATCGCCAAGGTGACGGTCGTTTTACCGACTCCGCTGTGGGTGCCGGTGATGATCAATCGCGGATAGAGACTCATGGGATGTTAGAGGTGCATGTCAAAATTCATCCTTACGCCTGCAAAGATCGACCGGATTGGAGTTCCGAAGAAAAGCACCTCTTCATACTTCTGGTTGAAAATGTTGTCGGCACGTGTATACAACTGAAAAGACTTGTTGAGGTCATAGGTCGCAGAAAAATTCCAGACGTAGAAATGCGGGATCGATTGAGTATTGCCGGTATTGTTATATCGTTGCCCCACGTATCGGCCCTCCAGATTGGCCCTCAGCGCGTCGAATGGCTGGTAGCTCAGGATAGTCGACCATTGATTGAGCGGCCACTTCGGCAAGCGGGTGTCCTGTCCATTTGTTAAATCATTTGTGGCCGTATACGTATATTGGAATTGGAGGTCTAAACTCTTGATCCATAGCTGATCTCGAACGAGTTTGAACTTTGTACTGCCTTCGATCCCCTGAGCTCTGGCCTGGCCGACATTCTGGGCACAAAAACCGAATGAAAGGGGGTCAGTGCATACAGTCGGATCGTTCACCGACAATATAAGATTGCGATACCGCGTCCAGAAATAGCCTAGGCTGAGAATGACTCGATCATTGAGCAAGGTTTGATCGACAGCCACATCAAGCCCCTGGCTCTTCTCCGGTTGCAAATTGGGATTGCCAAAACCTGGGAAAAATAATTGATTGATCGTGGGGGCGCGGAACCCCGTCCCATAGCTGCCACGCAGCTTGGTACCGGTCTCTTTGTGCAGATAACCTCCCGTCACGCGATAGGTCGTTGCGCCCCCGAAGACATTGTACTCGTCCTGCCTGATGCCAGCGGTTCCGAATAGGCGATCCCAGAGATTCAACTGAGCGTCGGCAAACCCCGCATTGCTGCTCACGATCTTGTTAGGAATCGTCGTCACGGCATTTAAGAGATCTAAATTCTCGCCCTGTTGTTCACGGAATTGGTATCCGGCCGTCAGCAACAGAGGCTTGGCGACTTGAACATTGTGCTGCCATTCAATGCGGTTACTGGTTGTCTGGATTTGAGAGACACCCTCGCCGAACGTTCCTGCCAGTGATCCCGTGGCTCCGGTCACCACATTCCGGAAGACCGTTCCAAGGTTACTTACTAGATTGTCAGTTGCACGCGACATGGTCAGCTTTTGTGACCACCAGCTCGTGATCGGTTGCGTGTAGTTCCCGGCAAAGACGTACTGCGTGTCTTGAGATTTTGCACCAAGGACATCAGCTGGCTGAAGGGTGTTCGGATCAGCCCCATCGAAGTTCACGATTCCCTGCATCCACCGGAAGCTAAATTCCAGTCGACCTTCTTTGGGAAGCTCAGCTCCGAGCCGAACCGATCCTTGCCAGTTATGGTATCCATCCGCCTCAGTGGCCCCACGCCGATAATTGATGCTCGAGAAGCCGGCCGTATCCCAACGGGAGATCGATCCTGCGAAATCCAACAGGCCTTTCTTCCCAGTCAGATTGGCACCCTCCCGAATCGTATTGAAGGAACCGTACTCGGAAAATGCGGAAATATTCGGCGTGTCACGCCCGCGCTTCGTGGTGATATTGATCACGCCGCCCATCGCGTCCGATCCCCACAGCATGCTCTGATTCCCACGCAAGATTTCAATTCGTTCAATGTTGTCGGTCGTCAAATTTGCGAAATCATAACTGCCAATCGTAGCGCTATTAACGATCGCCCCATCGATCATGACGAGCGTTTGTTCCGGCGTCCCCCCGCGCATCCGCACGTCGACTGCCGTACCCGGTCCTCCGCTTTGATTTACCGCAAGCCCCTGAGCCCAGCGAAGAGCCTCGGCAACCGTTTTTAACTTTCGTTGCTGCATCTGCTCGCCGGAAATGACCTCCACTGCACTGGTGACTTGCTTGACTGGAATTTCAGTCTTCGTCGCGCTGACAATCACCTCCCTGGTTTCCAGGACCGGTTCGGAGTCACTCGCCTCTTCGCCGAAGGCTACCGTAGACCCTATGGCGGGAAAACAAAGGAACGCACATACGGAGAACAAGACAAATCGATACCCACGACCAGACTGCATACGAAACCTCCCTTTGACTCGAAGGGCTGTATGGAAATATCCGTCAGCTGGGTTTCCTGACTCGCGGATCGTCGTTTCCCTGCGCCTTCCCATGTGCCGAAGCACACAGTGGCTCTTGTGCAGGATCACTCCCCGCTTACAGTGGCGGCACCGTGATGGTTTTGCACCATCTTCCCCATCGCTGATGATTTCTCTGAGCTCTCCTCCTGATTAAAAATACCGTGCCCTGACAATGGACGAGAGGATCGGGCACGAACCCTTCCCGTTACAGGCGATCTCTCACATTCTTCGTTGAAATATAACTGGGCATAGTGACCCTGGGCACGCCAGATTCTGGATGACGATCGATCAAGACGTCACATCCGTACACAGCCCGCAAGACATCGACGTCAATCACTTCATGCGGCGGGCCGAGGCGGAGGAGCGCTCCGGCTTTCAGCATCAGAATTCGATCGCAGTATTGGCTCGCAAGATTCAGGTCGTGGGAGACGAGCACCACGGTCAAGCCACGTTCCTCTTTAAGCCGTCGCACAATCGTGCAGATTTCAATCTGGTGTTGAAGATCGAGAAACGCGGTTGGCTCATCCAGCAAGAGGACTTGAGGCGCTTGCGCCAAGGCCCGGGCAATCATGCAGCGCTGACGTTCACCGCCCGAAAGATCCATCACCGAACGGTTGGCCAGGTGGGTGAGATCCGTAGACTGCATAGCCTGTTCGGCAATCAACACATCCTCATTGCTTTCCCAGCCGAATCCTGCACTCCACTTCGCACCACGATGATGCGGATACCGGCCCATCAGAACCGTTTCCATCACGGTAAAGGAAAAGACCTGGGGGCTCTCTTGAGGTACGAAGGCCACAGTCCTGGCCACCTCAATTTGCGGCATCGTGCCAAGATCGCGCCCGAACAAGGCCATGTCACCCGCGTGCGGGCGCAAGACTTTCGCCAACAGCTTGAGTAGCGAAGTCTTCCCTGATCCGTTCGGGCCCACGATGCCAAGAATCTCTCCAGCGTCGACATCGAACGTCAATCCGTCAAGAATCCAATTGGTCTCTCCTCGACCGAGACGATGGTAATGAAATCGCAGAGAACGCACTTGGAAGGCCCAGTGTGACGCAAGGACACCAAGTTCCGATGCCTTGTCGATCGTCGAATGTGCATTCTCTGGAAACAGACTCATGCGAACCGATCCTTCTTCCACACCAGGAGGTAAATGAAGAACGGTCCACCAGCCAGCGCCGTGACGATCCCCACGGGAATTTCTGTCGGTGTGAGCAGTGTGCGCGCTAAGGTATCCGCGATGACCAGATACATTCCTCCAATGCACGCCGATGCCGGCAAGAGAATCCGCTGATCTGCCCCGACGAAAAATCTGACAGCGTGCGGGATGACCATCCCAACAAACCCGATCATTCCACTCACCGACACCACTGCGCCTGTGATCAGGGCCGAGAGCACATAGATCACCCGCTTGACATGCTCGGTGTCAATTCCCAGCGAACGCGCAGACTCTTCGCCCAACGTCAGTACGTTCAGTCTGCGAGCCTGCTTCAGTAAGAGGAGCAGGCCCCCCAGCAGATAACACACCATTATAGCCAACGCCGGATACGACGGTGCAGTCAATGTTCCCATCAGCCAGGTCATCGTCCCAACGGAGCGATTCGGTTCCATGATGGAGGTCACAAACATGATCATCGCCGAAAAGATCGCATTGAGAATCACGCCGGCCAGCAGGAGCGCGTGAACGGGCAACCGGCCATAAGAAACCGCCATGCGATAGACCACCACCAGCGACAGCAACCCTCCGGCAAATCCACAGAGCGGTAACACAGAGAAGCTCACCACTGTGGTGCCGACTCCCAGAAGGATCGCAAGGGCGACGCCCAATGCCGCGCCGCTCGACACCCCGAGCACATAGGGATCGGCTAAGGGGTTCCGCAACAATGCTTGCAGCACGACACCGACAGACGCCAAACATGCGCCCACGAGAAACCCCAGCAACACACGTGGGAGTCTCACCTGGATAAGTATCACGCTGGTTGTCCCAATGTGATCACCTTCGACAGTCCATTCACGCAACGCCTGCCATGTAATGTCGATAATCTGACCGAACCCGATCCATTGCGTCCCGAACTGTAAACAGACCAAGAGGAGCGCGACGGACATCGCCACAAGCGGCACCATCACGGTGCTCCACCGCCTGGCTGTGAGCATGGCGCCCTTGACCTTCCGAACCTGGCTTAGACCAGGAGATGTGCCTGAATCGGTCGCCATATTCGCTTGTTGTGTTTTGACGGAGGCAGCTGACGAATCGGTGGTGAGATGCATACTACTCACGGCACGACACTCGCAGTGAACGCTTCAGGGTGGATGATCCTAGCCAATGCTTCCAGCCCCTCGACAATCCGCGGCCCGGGACGATTCAGCACATCGGCGGAAATCTGGTGCAGCCGTCCCTGTTTAACCGCCGACAACGACGTCCATCGCAGCCATTGTTGCTGTTCACTGAGTGGAATCCCTTCAGCCCTTCCGATGGGAAAGATAATGATCTCAGGATCTTCCTTGAGGACGGATTCCATGTTGAGATGCGGGTAGGGGGCCGTCGTCTGCGACGCGATATTGATACCGCCGGCCACTTTGATTACTTGATCAAGATAACTGCCTGGCCCGACGGTAATCAGCGGCTGGCTGTTCAGCACGTAGAGCACACGAACCCGCGCCACCGCTTCCATTTTCCCGCGGATCGCGGCAATGCGTTGGCGCATCGCCATCGCGACAGCATCGGCGGCGGAGGACCGATTGAGAATGCGACCGACGGTTTGTATCCGACTGGGGATTTCCTCGAACGACTCCGGATCGACGATGAAGGTGGGAATTTTCAGCTGCTCCAGCTTGGCCAAAAGATCAGCCCGGAGAAAGGCGCGTGGGGCCAGAACCAAATCCGGCTGCAAGCTGACGATGGCTTCAATGTTCGGATGGGCATACCCAACTTTGGGCTTCTGCTTGGCCGCCGGCGGATAATCGCAAAACTCACTGACGCCGACAATTTCGTCAGTGAGCCCGATGGCATAAAGAATTTCGGTAATGCTGGGCGCGAGAGAGACTACTCGCGTGGGTGCCTTCGCGAGAAAAATTTTGCGACCGAGATCGTCGACGAAGGTACGCGGCGTAATATTCGCCATGAAGGGCATGCCGGTCAAAATGCCCTGTTGTCGTCTCTTCATATTTGGCATCTCGTCGTGAGAACCGGCCGGTACCAACCACATCACCAGCAACACGCCGACAGCGAGCAAAGATCCTACCCATCGACTTGTACGGAATATCCCGGAGCCCAAATAAAAAATCCCCAAGGCCTCGACAGACCCTGAGGATTGCACCCGCAACTCATCCTCGCCAGTTCCCCAGCCCACGAGGGAACGTCGGTCAACTTTCCTGGCAGGTCTTCTGGCTCATGGTTCACCCTACTCCCCGCGCCTTCCCAAGTTTGAGTGATGTGTGATGCGTTATGGGTGATGGGTAGAGCAGCTAGCAACCGCTCTTAACTCATCACTCGTCACTCATCACCGATCACTGCATTCCCAGTGGCATTCACGGGTTTCGTCCCCATTTACAGCGGCGGGACCGCGAGGGATTTCCACCCTCTTCCCTACTCAGGAGTCACAATGTGGAGGGCACTCTAGGAGACCATGAAGAAGGTTGTCAAGTTCATTAATGTCCGCTGGCCTTCCCACTCCTCCTGTTCTGACAATTATGCGCCCATACCCATCGGCCAACAGAGCGAAAGACCGATATTTTTGAAGTGACCCACGGGCACAGGCTTTGCTCAACTTTACGTGGACGATTCTCGCGCATGGATGGCGAGCTCACATGGATGGCCGATCCCCATCTAATTTTACTTATGTATCTATGAAACACCTGATTGTTAGTGTCGTCATCCTTTGGATCTTCTTCCAGCTATCCAGCCTCATCTGGTCCTTACATGGGCAGCCAGCCAGCGCCACCTTCACCCGACTCCTGGAGCCACCGCAGTATCGTCTCGTCGACCCCTATGAGAATGGCTATTTTTATCTCCTCGGCTTTGCTGCAGCCGCTTCTCTTGATCCGGCCAAGGTGGGCCATGAGATGTGGTTGGAAGCCACCACCGCTCCAGGCCGTGCCAATTTCAATTACAACAAGCCGGGTCGCGGGAAGTTACAGATTGAGCTTCCAATGGAACATGTGTTTCCTTCCTGGGACTCCGAGAATCCAATATACGAATTTCAGAATCGGAACGCGAGACTTGGGGCATTGACCGGTCGCGACCATACTTTATACCTGCGATACGAGCACTGGCTCGCAATGCCTTTCGAGGACATGGGATTTGGACACCAAGGCATGCCCCGCTTCGTGGAAGTTTTTATTGCACACCGCCTCTATGTGGCTGAGGGATTTTCTCGCCACACATCCCTGGGTATGCAGCGACTGGGGAAGGATATTCACACATGGCGGAACGTACTTCGAAACGCGACAACCATCGCGATCAAGACAATGGCGCAAATCGTCATCGCCGACGATCTCGATCTACTTTCGACTGTGTTGTCGCAACCTGCCGCCGACAGGACGGTGTTGGCGATGACCTCCAACATTGCCTCTCCACTCACCACAGAAGAACTCTCTCTCCGCTGGCCGCTTCAACATCAACTCACACTCGGCGTCCAGGGCGATCATAGAGCAGAACGGACCATAGAAGGACAGACTGAATCTCCCAATGCACACGAACAGTGGTTGGCGAGAGCTGCCCGTCTTCCCGAACAGGCCTTTCGCCAGATCTCACATCCTCATGAACGCTCATTCCTTGGAATTCGCCTCCGGACGCACGAGACATGGGAAATATATGCGACATATTACGATACGATGATCCATGCAATAGAAACAGCACAGAGCACCTTGCCAAAACTTCACGAGCTTTCCGGTAGCATGCGTCGAGGCATCGTGGAAAGACTCTTCAGACCTGCTCTTTTCAGACCGGAGTGGGAGCCCTTCTACAATCAATTGAAGGAAACGGATGCCAGGCTGCGACTCGCTTCCCTGCAGATCGTCTTGCGGCGCCCGAGCACACAGACCACCGTGCCGAATCGACTCGGGGAAGTCGGCTCGTCTTATTACGATCCCTTCAGCGGATTACCAATGTTGTGGAGCCCGACGCAACAGAAGATCTATAGCGTGGGAAAAGATCGGTTCGACGATGGAGGCGACACGGGTTTCGATATCAGCGTCCCTGCTATTGGTGCCCCCACACCCGCACCCAAGGAATCGCAGGCACCTGCTCCGACCCGCCATTCTGCGCGCCACTAGCCCATCACGGCAGCAGGATATCACTCCGCAGGGGATGCTCAAAAAGTCCAGATTTCTCACCCGCCCAACCCTGGCGCGCCGAAACGTGCCATTAGCCCGGGCGAGGGTCTTCTGACTTTCCCACTTCGTCCTCAGGGGAGCAGCCAGACTGTCCTTCACTGCGCGCATCGGACGAGCACCGTTTTATCGTGCGCGTTCTGCGAGCACCAAGGATGGTCTGGCTGCTCCCCTCCATCCTTCTGAGGCCGCGCGTTGCGCGAGCACGGGGATCGTCCCAGGCCACCCCCGCCACTTTTTCAGCATCCTATTAGCCGCGATAGCGAAGTTTGAGCACCAGTATCGCTCCCGTCAGAAGCAACGTGACGGCATTCGTCAGAATGATCGGCCAGGCCTGGAGGACCAGTCCATACAGAAACCAGAGGCTGACGCCAGCTGAGAATATGGCCAACATGCCCAGCGATACATCGCCTGCAGATTTTGTGGTCCAGGTCTTCTGGAGCTGAGGCCAGAACGCACAAGTGGTCAATGTCCCTGCCACAAATCCCAGCAGATCGATTCCCGTCATCGTATGTTGCCCTTCCTCAAGCTTGACGTTCGTATGCTCATACGCCGCCCGTTTATCCCCATCAAAGCTGCTTGTCAAGACCAATGGCCCTGTGGTACATTTTTACCTTCGAAAGTTTTGTATCGATTCGATTAGATGAAGGAGTGTACCCGTGGCATTTACATGCGATCTCTGTAGCAAACGTCGCCAATCCGGTCATAACGTCAGTCACGCCAATAACAAGACCAAGCGGGTCTTCAAGCCCAACCTTCAACCGGTCCGTGCGCTGATCGATGGGCAGCCAAAACGCATTCGGATCTGCACACGCTGTCTACGTAGCGGCAAAGTCCAAAAAGCTGTTTAGCAGGCTGTTCAAAAAGCCTGCGAGTGCTGCTTGAGTCGTCCATCAATTCAAGTTCCCAAGGCCGGACTCATCGCTCTGTGAGAGCTCGAAACTGTTCTACGGGGCCGACCAAAGAACTCTGCCACTCTGATCCGACAACTTCACGGCGAATCGGTCATCCGGAGAAAGGGCCAGCCTTCGATTCCCGTCGCGGCTCGTCAGCACCAAACCCACCTCACCGTTTTTGTCGAGCCCCAATCCAGCTCGCGCCTTGCCACTCGTATCCAGCAAGAGAAACTCCTCAGCATTCACCCCATTGGTTTTCTGCGCCCTGACGGGTGCAGGCGCCATCCACCACCCGCTCAATGCCCCGCCGATGATACTCCCGACGAATGTCACAACGACCAGGAACCCAAAATGCGATCGGCTCACAGCGCCTCCTTTCTGCAAGGCACGGGACCCATCGCCCGTGCTGCTGCCTCGCTTCGATTTCCATAGAGCTTGTGTACAACCAACATCTACTTGGCCTTTGGATGCTCGTCTTGCTCATTCGTCAGACAGAGACGATACGCCTTCAAAAGTTCCGCTCGCTCATCCTAAAGACCCGCCGTCGACTTGAGCATCCTGTTCGCTTCACAGCACTGAAGCTTCCTGACTCACTAACCCACCTCCATAAGATCCAAAAAGGACTTGGAAGCACACCCCTCTCAAGTCCTTCGTCTCTTATGCGTGACACGTCACGCTTCACGTCTTGATTTGGAGCGGGCGATGGGATTTGAACCCACGACAACTTGCGCGGAATGCGCATTAGAAATTTTCACCAGCCCACAACCCTTTCCGCGCCTCTCGTGCTGCCCCCTCAAGCCCCTGCAGCACCGTAGCCCCCGGCGCATATTTCCAATACCATCAGTACCAGCCTTCTTTGACCAGCGTGTGATTGACGTTGGTCCCATCTGCAGGAGCACATCGGCAATGGTACACCCATATTTGAACGAAACACATGAATGTAACGGAGTAATTGCGGATGCATGGAGTCTTGATCACGCCAATGGATAAAACGCCATCGGGTGCCGTCCGCCAACCGTATTAGTTCAGAGGCAATCCGCTTGCGACGCGTCCGTTGGAGCGAATGCTTAGGCGTGTGCGCAGCCATTTTGTGACTGTTGCTGAATTGCGCATCGCTGGTTTCTCTATTAGCCGGAAAGTGACAAACGACCCAAATATTAGAGCTGGTGTAACACCAACTATCAGCAGCCAGTGTAAAAGAGGAGACAATGATCTAGATTCGGTTATCCCAATGATGAAATAGAAAGTAACAAAGAGAGCGATACCGTGGAGTAAGTAAACGCTATATGCCATTTCACCAAGAGTGCGGGAGACGGGGCTAACTAATGCGCCAAATAAGGTGTTTCCGCATGCAATTAATACAAAGGCCACAGACAGCAGAAAAAGACAGGCAACCGAATATCGCGTCGGATAAGAAACGACAGCCATGACAATACAGCCAAGGGAGATAAACGAGGAAACATTTGTAACGGCGAAACGACGAAATGGCTCCCACTTAACAAAAAAGGATGCGGTTATTCCACCGAGAAATGGCGTTACATGATGGACTTGTGGCTGCGGGATCGCCAACCCCATTGTGTTGGCTATGCTAACTATGCCGGCCATGCAAACTATGCTCGCTATACTGAGGGCCACAAATCGAAGGGGGGGATTACTCCAACCGTAAGCGCCAGGAGTGGCAGCGAGAAATAGAAAAACCACTCATAGGGTAGGGACCACGGCACCCCGGCAACAATATCTTTGGTGTGCTCAATTCCATTCAGGTTTGGCATACCTAGAATCGTGAAGCCAATCCAGCGCAAAGCGCTCGTTAGTAATTTCGGAAGAGGCTCGTGCAAGACACCATGAGAAACTACGACCACTATAAGGAAAAGCAAAAACATTGCAAAGATGTAAAGCGGTACGAGACGCAGAATTCGTGAAACAAACAATTTGCCCCAGTCGATATTTTTCTTTCTTCCGTCGATAAGCTTGGAGAAAAACAAAAATCCAGTGATCATGAAGAAGAGTGCGACACTGCTCTGGCCAAAATGGGTATATAAGTTAGAGGGCGGATTAGTAAACCGACCTGTCCGTAGATAAAAATACCAGATGCAAGAGTGGTGAAGAAAAACAAAAATCGCGAGAAAACCACGTAAGCCATCAATTGATGCAAATCGGCCTTGGTCGGGTGGCATCCCAAATCGCTTCACCAGGAGAAAGGAGGTGGCCACCGTTACCAATAAACAGGCAATTGCAGGGAGCGGGCTAACGGGATCCATAGAATTGCGCCTAACCAGGAAGTCTGCTGCTGGCTATGCAGGGGACGATGATCGCGGCAAGGCCTCTGCACGCTTCTAGGGGGATGATTTTAGAGGAGTCTCTCTTCATAACAGTCGACCGGCGGCGGCGGATGATAAACCATCAGAGGAGGTTGCCCGGAGGCTGGCGAAACAAAAGGAAAAGAAGCGTCATCAGGAAACATAAGATTGACCTTTCTGATATTCCAGCGTTGTCTGATTGTCAGCTCTTTGACTTTGAGAATCTCCTTCCAACAAATGTCGGTAGATCTCGACGAGACGATCATTTTGTTTGTCGAGGCTGTGATATTTTTCTACATGCTTTCGCCCTTTTTGACCCATCTCCTGCCAGATCTCCGGATGCATCAGGAGATGAGTTAACCGATCCGCGATACCGTCTACATCTCTTTCTTCCAACAAGAATCCGCTTTCGTCATCATGAAGAAACTCCGGTATGCCGGCGTGTCGAGTGCTAATCACCGGGATTCCTGATGCCATTGCCTCCAATACCACGATAGGACCTGTTTCTGCATCCTCCCACCGGCCGTCTTCCGTACCGTCACTTGTTACACATGGAGCCAGGAATATATTGGCCCGCTTCAATAACTGTAGAATTTCCTCTCTCGTTTGAAAACCGAGTAACCTAATGTTGTTTGCGACACCAAGGTCCGCAATCAGCCGTTCAAGACTCGATCTCAGTGGACCGTCCCCGGCGATGTCATACCGGACGTTCGGAAATCTCTGAAGAATGTTCGCCACTCCCTGAATCGAATATTTGAATCCTTTCTTTTGCACCAATCTACCCACCGAGAGCAATCGCACTTGCCCGTCATCATTAAGCCCGGGATTGGAAGCATCAAAAAGTCCTAACGGCACACTATATCGATGGATAATCATTTTCTCCCTCCCCCATCCGGCATTGTCAAAGAATCGCTTGGAGTGCTCTCCACTGGTCAGGAAGAGATCGCCCTCCTTAAAAAGATTGGGAAAAAGGTGATCCGCTCTCCCATCTGGGAAGTATCCAGGTTTGAAGAAGGGAAGGTGGTAACTGTGAAACTGAGTTACTATCTTTCCCGTTATGGCACCGATATCCCTCATGTGGACAGCCAGTTCTCCGTTTTCAGGAAAGTGGCAGTGAACAATATCGTACCCGCCGGACCTGGTAACAAAAGGAGCCACTTCAAACAATACGGTTAGCGACAAAGCTCTTTTACCGAATCGAGAGACATTCAGGGAATTCAGGGTCCCTCTCGGATTCGTGAGAAGACCTCTCGCGAACAGCGGGATTCCGTGTAAGATGCGGGGGAGCCTGTTCTCCGGCAGCATGAATTTCGTACTATCTCGATACACAGTACGGCTGAGTAAGGCATAACGATCAATCTCTGCATGCTCCTTGGGCTCCCCTTTCGGGGCCATTGCGTAGATATCTACTTCATGCCCGCGGTCGATAAGACCAGTGATGTGGTCAAGGATAAACGTTTCATTGAGAGCGGGAAATTCCAAAATGACAATGGCAATCTTCATGGGACGATTGGACATTTGCTTTTGACGGAGGTGGCTTCTTGAAGATGCAAAAACTAGGGTTGGGCGCAACCATAATGCTGACAACAAGCCGGCGATCAGCATAAGAAGCGCGAGATCTGTTGAGGTCCATCCATCCCGTCCGACTAAATAGCAGAGGAGACCGTACAGAACCGCAATGGCAATCTTCAAGATAACTTTCGTTATAGGTGTGACCATGTAATCATCCTTCCCCACGATCGTGAGGACTCCAGTCAAGACTGGTGCAGGTGTCATTACCTCGGGCAGTTTGGCCCATTAACAGCGCGTCTCGCCTCTATAGAGTAAGGCTGAGGAGCAGCACCGCTACTATTTGCAGAAAAATCTACAAGAAGAAAACGGACGGGGGTGCACGAGGGCCTTGAGGAGCTGTGGACAGAAGAAGCCTGAGGTGTTTCGGATGCGATTCGATAGTTGAGTTGGGCAGGAGTGGTTTATTGGGCAGGCACCAAAGAATACTGATGACAATTTGGGGTCCCAGCATTCGATCCTTCTTAGAATCCTCTTCCAAGAGGGCGAAGCCGAGCTCCGGGGAGTTCGAGACCCGGTTCGATACGTGAGTGAAATGATCCTGATCCGTAACATCAAAAGAGCGGGAGAACTCACCGGGGAGATCAGGGGAGAAAACAGTGTGCGCCAAACCGCCTTGACGAAAGGCCGGTTCATCAGTTGCATCCGGGAGATGGGTATGGAATAGCGGGACTGTCGTAACCCACGGGATCAGCCACACCAAGATCAGTAGACTAAAAGGGGTGATCTTGTGCCCTACTGGACGCATGAGCATCTCTCGGCTAACTAGTGTGAGGCCCGCATTCTGATGACATAAGCATAGCCCCACTGCCTCGCCAGGGCAATACCTCAAATGGGGGTCTCGCACTCCGCAAGAAGCCACTCGTTGGATTAGTTCAGTCGGGTGGGTACTCACCTCTGCCGCCCCTTTTCCGTGCTGCGCCTGCTCACCCCGTTGAAGATGTACTATGAGGCCGCGAAAAAGCAGGCAGAGCCTTACACGAAGATCCTCGAGGAGCTCCCAGAGATGCGATGGAATACCGTGGACTGGTCAGGAAGGCCCTCGCCGAGAACCGGCGCGCCTATGTGTTGGTCAACAATCGTTCGGAAGGGAATGCGCCGCTCACGGTGCAGGCTTCGTCAGTTGCACTGCGAATAGTTTGATGTGGCGGACTACGCAGGCGGCATAATTGCCAGCGCCTCGCTATGGCGGGGCACAGCGAGGTTGACCAATAACAAAACGGTGAAGCAACGAATCCCAGAATTCTTCTATACGTTGGCATGCATCTTACATCCCCGCCGAGGAAATGTTGGCGGAAGTCAGGGCCAGGATCGTTTTACGCTCTGCGTCCAGGTGCTGATAAGTCCGGTAGAACAGCCATACATGGACCCAGTTCTTGACCGATGCATGTGACGGCCGGTGCGGCACCTCGATCGCCGAGTGAACATCCCTTGACGCACTTGGAGCACCGAGATTTCTATGGCCGCGTGTATCACCGGCGCTCGTGACCTCGAAGCTCGTCGGCGTGACCTGGCGCACCTTGCCCCACACGTTCGCCTCACGGCTCGCCATGAATGGTCAGACCCCCAGTACCATCGCGGCCCTTCTTCGGCATAGAGGAACGGACTTGGTAGCACCCATCTCCAGGGAGCGCTTCAAGGGATCGTAGTCTATGGAAGAGAAAGAAGGAAAAAGTTCAGTCCGGACCAAAATTGGGACTGGAAGGCGAGAATTCAACTCCAACCGTGACGGGAACCTGATTAGAGAACGATGAGAGGAAGAACCGAGATGAGCAAGTTATTGAAAGTGTTGGAGCGGGCGATGGGATTTGAACCCACGACAACTTGCTTGGGAAGCAAGGACTCTACCACTGAGCTACGCCCGCTCACTACGTCGAATCCTACGCCGGCTCAGGAGCCAAGTCAATCGTCAATGGTCATTGGTCAATCGGGCAGAAGAAACAGCGGCGGCTCTTAGTGCATTTTACCATTGACTGTTGACCGCTGACCAATGACATCTCTAAGGCCTGAATTCCACCAACGCAAACTTTCGTCGTCCGATCTTCAGACGGTAGGCTCTTCCGGTCACGAGCGGTAACACGGCATTCGCGTCGCTCTGCTTCTGTTCGTCAACCTCTAAGCCACCTTGAATAATCAGCCGCCGAGCCTCGCTCTTGCTCGGCACAAGTCCCGTCTTGGCCACGAGATCGACAAGACTGATCGTCTGTCCCTCGCGCAGATCAGCCGGGGTCAAGATCAGGCGCACATCCGGCTCGCTCGGAAATTCCCGCTCTTGAAATTTCTGCTGAAATGCCGTCCTCGCCTGCTGGCCGGCTTCCGCCCCGTGATAGCGAGCGACGATCAGGGCTGCGAGGGCTTGCTTCGCCTCCATCGGATGAGCGGCTGTCACTCCCGCTAAATCCTCCGTCGTAAGCAGCTCGTAATACCGGAGCATCAACGCATCGCTGATCGACATGAGCTTCCCGAACATGTCATTCGGCTTGTCTTCAAGTGCGATGTAGTTACCGACGCTCTTGCTCATCTTTTTCACGCCGTCGGTACCTTCCAGCAACGGCATCGTGATCACGACCTGGGGCTCCTGGCCATAATCACGTTGCAGATCACGACCCACCAGCAAATTGAACTTCTGGTCCGTGCCGCCTAATTCGATGTCGGATTTCAGCGCCACGGAATCGTAGCCCTGTACGAGGGGATACATGAACTCGTGGATACTGATCGGTTTCTGCTCGTGGTATCGCTTATGGAAATCGTCCCGTTCGAGCATTCGTGCGACACTGTAATGCGCACTCAGATGGATCAACGCGTCCGCAGTCATTGTGCTCATCCATCGGCTATTGAACTCGACAAGAGTCTTTGCAGGATCGAGAATTTTAAAGATCTGCCGCTCATACGTTTTGGCATTCTCCAGCACCTTTTCCTTCGAGAGCGCGACGCGCGTCTCCGATTGGCCGGTCGGATCACCGATCATGCCGGTGAAATCGCCAATCAAAAAAATCACGTGATGGCCCAGTTCCTGAAAATGCTTGAGCTTGTGGATCAAGACCGTATGGCCCAGATGCAGGTCCGGTGCGGTCGGATCGAAGCCGGCTTTCACGCGCAGCGGCCGGTTCTCTTTCAAGGCTCGTGTCAGTTTCGATTCCAGCTCGGCCCGTTGAATGACCTCCACAACGCCGCGGAGGATCAACTCGAGTTGACGAGAGAATTCGTTCATGTCGCCTTTTTCCCTCTGCCTATAGATATCGCATTCGGCGTCACCGTGACCAATGGACGAACCTGCTCAAACTTCTTTTTGCCGATCCCTTTGACGTTTCGCAATTCATCCAGAGAGTGAAAGGCTCCTACCATTTGCCGATACTCGATAATCCGTTCGGCTAAACGGGGACCGATCCCTGGCAACGCCTCAAAATCCTGCTCCGTGGCTCGATTCAAATCGAGTAGTCCCTTATGAGATCGTTTCGGAACAGCGGTGGACGGTTGATCTGACAACAAGGCGACAGGAGATGGATTTACTGCCGTTGCGTTTTCACCGCCAGAAACCTTCTCAGCCTTCGACCCGTCAAGCGATTTGGCCGCAAAATCCTGCTCGCGATCGACTGAAGCCGGCAGGGTCCACCCGATCCAGAAGACGACTCCCATAGTCGCGGCGAACATCCCGAGCTTGAGGAGGAGCGATTGCCACATTATTGCGTCCGCTTTCGCACCTGGTGAATCGCCTTGCCTTCGACATCTTCCGCCGCCTCCATCATGCCTTCAGACAGCGTTGGATGGGCATGGATCATTTCCGCCATGTGCGTCACTGTCGCACCGACTTGCATCGCCAAGGCTGCTTCATGCACCAGGTCGGCTGCGTGGGCTCCGACGATGTGCACGCCGAGAATTTTTCCGCCCGGCGACTCTGCAATAACCTTGAACAACCCTGTCGTATCGCCTGTCCCTTGCGCCTTCCCTAACCCGGCGTACCGAAAGCGTCCCACCTTGATTGTCGTATCAGGATTCTGCCCGGCAGCCCGGGCCAACTCGCGGGCTTGCTGTTCCGTGACACCCACGCGGCCGATCTCCGGCAGGGTAAATATTCCGGCAGGGATGACATCGTAGCGGACTGTCGCATGATGTCCCATAATATTCTCGACCGCGACTTTGCCCTGAGCCGAAGCCACATGCGCCAACATGACCTTACCGACCACATCGCCGATCGCATAGATCCCCGGCACAGTGGTTTCCATCTGCTCGTTGACGAGAATATCCCCTCGCGGTCCCGTCTGAACTCCCACCTGCTCGAGCCCAATGCCTCGACTATTCAATCCTCTCCCCACGGACACCAGCAGCTTCTCAGCCGTCACCTGCGTGCCATCTTTAAGATGCGCGGTGATGGTCGCCGGTGACCGTTCCAGTTTCTCGACGGTCGTTCCTGTCAGGACCGTGACCCCACGTTTCTTCAGCTCCCGCTCCATCGTCGATGAGATGTCGTCATCCTCCAGAGGAAGGACGCGCGCCATCAACTCAACAATCGTGACTTCCGTCCCTAGACCGCTATAGAGCGCCGCGAATTCGCAGCCTTCGACCCCACCGCCAATGATCAGCAGCCTGGCAGGAATGCGATCAAGGTCCAGAAGGTGCTGGCTGGTGAGCAGCTGCTGCCCGTCGATCGGAAACTGCGGCAGGTTCGGCCAGGACGACCCCGTGGCAATAACGATTGCATCAGCTTGAATGTCCCGCGCCGCGCCATCGGCAGTGGACACCGTGATCGTCTGACGATCCCGTAATGATCCGGTCCCCTGTACCTGCCCGATGTTCCATACCTTGAACAGCGTGGCAATGCCCTTCACGAGCGTCGCCACCACTGTATTTTTCCGTGCGACCATCCGGGCGAGATCGTATGTGACTGGTCCTTGAACGACTAGCCCAAGATCTTCGGACTTTTTGACCTTGTCGCCGAGTTCGACGACCGACAGGAGGGCCTTACTGGGAATGCAGCCCCAATTCAAACAGACGCCGCCGAGCGCATGGGACTCAATGACGGTCACCCGTGCGCCAAGCTGAGCTGCCCGGATCGCGGCAACATACCCACCAGGTCCAGCGCCGAGAATGGCGATGTGCTTAGACATGGGAAGGATTCAATGCTTTTGCGTGGAGAGAAAGGCCTCGTACTGCGCCGCCGTCATCAGCTTCTCGACTTCGCCGGCATTAGAGAGATCAATCATCACCATCCAGCCCTTGCCGTAGGGATCGGAGTTCACCACTTCCGGGTGATCTTTCAAATCGGCATTGACCTTGGCAATCGTACCACTCACGGGCGTATAGATCGTGGAAGTCGTCTTGGTCGATTCGACCTCACCGATCTGCTGCCCGGCCTGGACGACGACGCCAGGCTTCGGCATATCGATGAACACGATATCGCCCAACGCATCTTGGGCAAAGTGACTGATACCAATGGTCGCTTGCGTGCCGCTCACGCGCACCCATTCATGCTCTTGGTGGTAATGGAGATCTTTCGGAATCATGCGGGCTCCCCTTTGGAGAAGGTTGAGGTTAAGGCCAAGTAAAAAAAGTTGAGAGGTCGACTACAGCGACTCAACCTGAGCCTTAGCCTCAACCTGCATATTTTTATCGCGGAATCGTAGTGGTCCGGCGCCTCTTTTGTCAAGGAATCGCTGTCCTGTTCATCAGCAAAAGATGGGTCCCGGCTTGCCCCACTTTTGTCGCAAGTGTGGCTCGTACGTCGGTGATCCGAGACGATGGATCCGATGCGCCCAGGGCCACGCCCAGCCAGAGTTGTCGCTCATCCAAAGCTGTCGGCGCCAAACGTTGTTGCACCGTTTCCATCGCCGCGGCTTGTTGATCCGGTCGTTCGGACATGCCTGCCTCTGGCTGAATGATCACGTGAAGCCCACGTTGTTTCGTCTCGAGCAGGTCTTCGCCATATTCCGTCAAGGCCTCTGTGGGCGAGAGCACTGCACTCCCGTGAACAACCACAGCAACCAGAAGCCCTGGTCGCATCCGTCGCAACTGCCGGGTGAGTCGTGCCACAAACCCAAGATAGGTCCTCGTCTTCCATCCGGCCCAGCGCCATGTGTCTGGTGAGACAGACTGATCTCGGCTATCCAATGAAGGCCCAAAGAGCTCTTCGAACATCCGTCGCGACGTCGGGCTCCATTCCATCGCAAATCCCTTGGCCCTCCTGGCCCCAATCACCAGTCCATCGATGTCTGTGTGCAACAAATCCTGTGCAACCTCACTGACGAAACGTTGATGATCAGGATGGAGCACATCGACCTGATCGACCGGCTGGAGCACCTGATCCGTCCGATCGCCCATGACAATGCCCCACCCAGGATTCATCGTCATCCACCCAGGCTCATGCAGGTTGAGCGATGCCAATACCGCCATTCCCTTGGCATGGGCTGCCGGCACGATATCCTTAAAAAGATCCTTGATGACTGGAATCTTCGCGGTCTGAAAGTACACTCCCATCGGATCTGACTGCACCATCTCGCGGGGAGAAGATCCCGCCTCGATAATCAACGCCGTCACTCCTGCGTCAGCGAGCTGCATAATCCAAGACTTGACATCGCGTATTGTGAGCCAGTCCGCGCCCGTCACCCAGAGTGCAATCTGCCGCCGTTCCAACAGAGACGATGGGCCGAGACTCCGACGAAATGCATCCAGCCGATTGAGGGCATGAAGCTCATAACTGTCTGAGGACGGCGTGGATCGTGTTGCCTCACCGACCACGGCACGATAGGCAGCGAGCGCGGCTGAGAGATCCCCGCGCTGCTCATAGGAGCGGGCGAGCCACCAACGGGCTTCAGTCAACCTGGGAGAGCTTGGATTCGAATCGACAAATCGTTGGAAGAGTGTACAGGCAAGTGGATAGCGCTCTTGCACATAGGCCCGATAAGCGGACTCAATGAGCCGCGTCTGAGCGTCCAGTGCTGGATCGACACCCGACGCGGCAGGCGGCGTAGAAGGAGGAAACCGGTGCGCCAGATCGGCGCACCCCGAAAGGGCCAAGACCAACACACACCCAATCCATCTCACGACATCCGGCCAACGATGAACGGGAACGAGCACAGCCGTTCACGCCTGCCGACAGGCGTCCCTATCCAACAATGTCTGTCTGGGGGAAGAAATAGGAAATCTCGAACTTGGCGGTCTCAGGCGAATCGGATCCGTGCACGGCGTTGAACTCGATGTTCGCCCCATGGACTTTGCGAATCGTGCCCGCCTCCGCCTTGGCCGGATCGGTCGCTCCCATCAAGTCGCGATTCTTTTTAATGGCATTTTCGCCTTGCAGCACCAGCACCACGACCGGACCGGACGACATGAACGTGCAGAGACTATCGAAAAACGGACGGGCTTTGTGTACGGCATAGAATCCCTCGGCCGTCGCTTTGGAGAACTGCATCATGTGTATGGCTACCGGCTTCAGGCCGGCTTTTTCATAGCGGGCAATAATATCGCCAATCGCGTGTTTCTTCACCGCATCCGGCTTGATGATGGCTAATGTTCGTTCACTCATGGGCTCTGAGATTCCTCCAGATAGTTAAAGAATAGATTGAACAGGGCTGAGGCATTATAAGTGGCTGATAATAGGCTTGCAAGAGTATGGGAAGGCAAGGGAAAGAATACAACACTCCCAACCTCGTGGTGGTACATGATCAATTCCTTGTGGAGATATTGCTTATCTTGCCGAGAATGATCAACGGACTTACCGACAGGAACCGGCAACGGGAGTCGATATGTCTAGGTTAAGGGCCTAAGTTAGTCCGAGTGGGCTGACGAAGGGGCGTAAAAATGGTTTTCTAGACCGTGGGTCGGCTGTCCACAAAACCTGCCTAACACTCTTCTCGTAAGACCTCGAAATACCGTAACGAAAGAACTTCTCTCCCGCTGTCCATAAATCGGACGATAAATGGCCATTTTGCGACCGTCGGCATCCGGCCAATTTGAGACACTCAGAACTCGAAACTCACCTCCCCCAAAGCTGACATAGAGTTTGTCCAGCGCAGCAGCGCCGCCATCGCATGGGGACATGATGAGCTTGGCGTGCTCGACTTGATCCTTCGACGCGAACAAGCCTCGGCCGGCGAATTGACGGCGGCTATCAGACTGACCAGCGGCTTCGTAACGGCGTTGACCTGCCGTCTCGAAAAGGCGGGTAATGACCGTCATCCCGATGCCGCCGATCGCCGTAAGGTTAATGTGCTCATCCGTCATGACGCGACCGAACCGATGAACAGTCCAACTCGATTGAGGGAAATACACCTTGCCTATTGCTATCAATGTCGAATCGCACCCGCCATGAACGACTACACAATGCTCCATGATGTTTTTTAACGAGAAGCCCGGAAATTCTGAATGGGTAATTTTATCGCTTGACATGCAAGTAAATGCTTGCCTATAATTCACCCGTGCTTGGACATCGGCAACCGTCTTCAAAGCGATGACTGACGCCAGAAGGTTCTTGCCATGACAAGACACGCTGTCGTTTCGATCAACCTGTAAGGAGAGAAATCATGGTAGATATTTTGCACAAAGTCGGAATTAAGTCGTCGTCCCTGGATGACGTTTACAAAGCATTGACCACGCGCGAAGGCCTGGCCGGCTGGTGGACGACCAACACACAAGGCGAAAGCAACAAAGTCGGCGGAGTGATCGAATTCCGCTTTGGCGCTGGCGGTATCGACATGAAGGTTCTTGAACTTCAGCCCGCCAAGCGTGTGCTATGGGAAGTGGTCGCCGGGCCCGAAGAATGGATCGGAACCAAGGTAAGTTTCGAGCTCAGACAGGACGGCGCTTGGACCATCGTCGTCTTCAAACATCAAGGTTGGAAGGAGCCGGTGGAATTCATGCACCATTGCACCACCAAGTGGGGAGTCTTTCTACTGAGCCTCAAGTCGCTGCTCGAAACCGGGAAAGGTGCTCCCGCGCCAAACGACATAAAGCTCGACAGTTGGGAGTAGAGCGCCGCCAATGAAGGTCTTGCCCTTGCGTGGCCGAGTTCAACGCGATACTGCCGAGGAGCGCAAATCATCGTCCCCAACGGATGTCGACAAAGTGTTCAAAGCGCTGGCTGACCCGACCCGCAGAGGTCTGCTTGACCTGCTGCATCGGGAGAACGGCCAGACGCTGACGGCACTCTGTGAGCACATGGACATGACACGCCAAGCCGTGACACAGCACTTGCAACAGCTCGAGGACGCCAATCTCGTCGCCGTCGTTTGGCAAGGTCGAGAAAAACTCCATTACCTGAACCCAGTGCCACTGCATGAGATTCACGAGCGCTGGATCGAAAAGTTCGAGCGCAGTCGCCTCGGTGCGTTGCGCGACCTCAAGAAGAGACTGGAAGGAGATGACGATGACAAAACCTAGCTTCGTGTATGTGACCTACATCGCAACGACCCCGGAGAAGGTGTGGCGGGCGTTGGTCGACACAAACGTGATGCGCCAGTATTGGGCTGATCCGACTGACGATGATCCTGCACATGAGAACGTCTCAGATTGGAAGGTCGGTTCTCAATGGGAGCACCGACGCGTCGACGATGCGTGCACGGTCGACATTGTCGGTAAGGTCCTCGAGAACATCCCTCCACGGCGCTTGGTTATCACATGGGCTAGGCCGAAGGACGCCGGGGAGGATTCGAAACATTCGCGTGTCACATTCGATATCGAGCCGCACGGCGACGGGCTCATTCGCTTGACGGTCACGCATGAGGACCTCGAGCGCGACCCAAAGATGCTCGAGGGCATATCGAGCGGCTGGCCGAAGGTTCTTTCGAATCTCAAGACGCTGCTCGAAACCGGTCGCGCGCTCCCACGCTCCCCTTCGGCAACGTAACGCGGCTTAAATTTGTTGCGAGGGCGCCGAAACCGTCACGGGTTGAGGAAATAAGAGGGCGTTGGCCGATTTGCACAAAAGAGGCAATCAATATGGATGCCGGGTGAGTGAACAGGGTCGATGCCTTTGAAGGATTCATGGCCCAACAGCACTACTTGAAAGGAGAAAAGAGATGAGCGGCGTATACGGGCGGATGCGCGGGCGGCGCGATTCGTTATGAAATCGCTGGTGAACCGATGGTGATGAACGACTGCCGGTGTCGCGACTGTCAGCACAAAAGCGGTACCGGGCGGGTCCACCGGAGACTGAATCGCCTCTTTACACTCCCCGAGCGTCAGAAGATGGAGGGACATCGGAGATGACGAAGTCGATGAGGCGGTGGGAGATCTCGGCCATCGGTCGCGAGAATCTGCGTGTCGCGCACGTTGCCGTGCCGACTCCGGGGCCGCGCGAGCTGCTCATTCGGGCCTCTGCGGTATCGCTCAACAACCGGGACAAACTGATTCTGGATAGCGGCGGTTATGCGGCGTTCCAGCTTCCCTTTACGCCCGGCTCAGACGTAACCGGCGTCGTCGAGGCCGTCGGAGCGGAGGCCCGCCGGTTCAGCGTGGGCGATCGTGTATTGAGCTCGTTCACGGCCGGATGGCTGGATGGCCCGCCGCAGCCGCGCGGCGAGGCCATGCCGCATTCCCTTGGAGGAAGTCTGCCTGGCGTTCTCTCCGAGTACGTCGTGCTGCCTGAGGACTGGGTGGTCGCAGCGCCGCGCTCACTCGATGACAGTGAAGCGAGCACGCTGCCGATTGCTGGCGTGACCGCCTGGGCCGCGCTGATCGAGCTCGGACACCTGCGCCCCGGGCAAACTGTGCTGGTACAAGGCACGGGCGGCGTGTCGCTCTTTGCCTTGCAGATTGCGACGGCAACCGGTGCACAGGTCATTGTGATTTCCGGGAGCGACGAGAAGCTCGCCCGCGCAAAGGCGCTCGGCGCCGCTCACGGCATCAATCGTCACGCCACACCGAACTGGCCCCAGGCAGTGAAAGATCTCACCGAGGGGCGTGGCGCGGATCACGTTCTCGAGATGGTGGGCGGTCAGAATCTCAGCCGCTCACTCGATGCGCTGGCGCCCCACGGGCGCATCGCGGTGATCGGCGTGCTGGAAGACTTCGAATTCAAAGTCGGCGCCATTCAGCTGTTCCGCAATCAGGCGACGCTCCAGGGCATCTTCGTTGGGCCGCGCCGTTCGCTCGAGGATCTGGTGCGTGCCGTCGACCGGCTTCGTCTGAAACCCGTGATCGACGCGCAATATGACTTCATCGATCTGCCGAGCGCGCTGAATCACCTCGACCGCGGCCCCTTCGGCAAGATCGTGGTGCGCATCGACGGCTGATCCATCGCGGCCCGTCATATGGGGGCCTGTCGGGTCTGCATACATCGTTTCGTCTCGACGGCAATGGCTACGCCAGCAAAGAGAGAGTATTGAATGTCATCCGGCAGACCGACTTCGGCCCGCTCGATGTGGACGAGACGCGCGTGAGCGAGTTTCCGATTTCGTTCACGCCGAACGGGGCACCCGGCGTCTGAGTTGCAAGCAGCGCACGGATGCGGCGAGCGCCAGGCTGTTAAATAAGGAGGATCTTATGGATTCTGATCTTAGCAACTTGTCGCGCGATGAGCTGATTGCCGAGTTGGTCAAGCTCCGTAATGCCGTCCGCGCTCACAGGGACAGTACAGGTCACAACCTGTGCTGGCATCATCCAGCGCTTTGGCAACTTTTGCCAGAGCAGTCTGGTGTATCCCCGATTGTCCCAGCGTGGCCGGTATTTCTTCGAGGTTGCCTGCGGTATCGCCAGTCACTCGACGAGCAACTTCCCGACGCTCCGCGCTCGCATGAAGAATTCTCCGGGTAGGGTTGTATCTAACAAGGCGTTGCTTTCAATCTAACTGCTCCTTAGTGGACGTTCGCGAACTTCGCCTTTGGGTCGAATTCTGACGTTGGATCTGTGCAACGAGAATTGACACCCCATATTGCAATGCACCAGAGCATCAACAGCCGCCTGTCGCTACCCGGTGGTCGCAGGCATTAGCGAACAGACAATGAATTGGAGACACAAGGAACGAGACGAAGTCTGTGCACTCCTATTCGATTAACCGGTGCGGTCGTAAAACGGTCGTATAGCAGGGCTATTTTCCGCTCATTTTCTCTCACTCAATCTCACTCCTTCTCATGACGCAAGTCGTTGACTCTCTGGCACAAAGTCTATGAAACTCGCGTCAGTGCTGAGGCTGCTGAATTACCCACAAATCAAATCCCGCCTTCGGCACCAGCTGAAAGACCAGCAGTTTAGGAAAGGACTATGACTGAAACTGTGCGGCGAGATCGCCTGGCTTGAAGACGCCTCGTTCGGTGATGATGCCGGTGATCAATTCCGCCGGCGTCACGTCGAACGCTGGATTGTAGACTGCGACCCCTGGGGGTGCGACGGGATGACTGCCGTGAATGGTGGTCACTTCTAATGAGTTCCGTTGCTCGATCGGAATGGCCGCTCCTGTTTTGGTCTTCAAATCAATCGTGGAATAGGGCGCGGCCACGTAGAAGGGAATCCCATGGGCTTTCGCCAGCACTGCAACTGAGTACGTCCCTATCTTATTCGCCACGTCCCCGTTGGCGGCGATCCGATCAGCCCCCACGATACAGAGGTGAATTTTCCCCTGCCGCATGAGTGTGCCGGCCATATTGTCCGTGATGAGCGTCACGGGGATCTGGTCCTGCATCAACTCCCAGGCCGTGAGCCTCGCGCCTTGCAGCACGGGCCTGGTTTCGTCTGCAATGACCTGAATCTTCTTCCCCTGCTCCCAGGCCGCGCGAATGACGCCCAATGCCGTTCCGTAGCCGGCAGTTGCCAGGGCGCCGGCATTACAATGAGTCAGGACCGTTTGGCCGCTCGCAATGAGTCCCGCTCCGTGCTGCCCCATCGCCTTACAGAGCGCGATATCTTCATCGAGAATGGCTTGTGACTCTTTCAGCAGGGCGGCCTTGATGGAGGCAATTGGCTGCGTGCGTACCGAGGCGAGTAGCCGTTTCATCCGTTCGATGGCCCAAAACAGATTGACCGCCGTCGGCCTGGTCGCCGCCAGGTGATCGCAGATCGCAAGCACTTCCTTCGCGAAGGCCTCGTAGTCTGATGCCACGACTGCCTGGGCACCGAGTGCGACCCCCATCGCCGCGGTCACGCCGATCGCCGGGGCACCTCTGACTTTGAGGCTGCGGATGGCGTCGGCGACGGTCTGATAGTCCCGGCAGTCCAGAAACTCGACGGACTCCGGGAGCCGGCTCTGGTCGAGCAACCGAACTGCGCCGTCTTTCCATTCAACGGTAGGGACCATAGAGGAATCTTGTAGCGGGAACCGCGGCACAGTGCAAGGGGTCAGTATTTCTGGCGACCGCTCCACTCGAGAATCGTGATCATAACCACAATCAAGCAGGCTTGTACGAGCAACAGTACCGCCTCAGCCGTTCCGGCATGACGGAGGGCTAAGGCCGCCAATCCGAGGCAAATCGTCATGAGACAGATCATCGCGACACTGGCCTGGCGAGATCCCAATGCACGCTCCAATCGATGATGGAGATGGTCTTTGCCCACATAGTCGAGCCATTCCCTGATGGAGCGCACTTTTCCGGTCGCCACCCGCTCAACGGTGATGTGGATCATGTCGTAGATCAGTACGCCGAAGATGAGAAGCGGATTGCTGAACGACACGATCGGACTATCATCCGCCCAATTCCCTTTGACGGCAAGACAGGCGAGGGTGAAGCCCAGAAAGGTCGCCCCCCCATCTCCGAGAAAAATGACGGCAGACTTGCGCCCTCGAAAATTGTAGGGAAGGAATCCCATCCCAGCTCCGATGATGGCGATGGCGAGCCAGCCCAATCCAGGTTGGTTCGTTTCGAATGCGACCACTCCCATGAATCCGGCGATGAGAATTGCAAGCCCAGTGGCCAGACCATCCATGCCGTCAAAAAAATTGAAGGCGTTCGTGATGCCAACGATCCAGAGCAACGTCAGCATGACGTTCGCGACATCGCCCGCTGGACCGCTCGGAAACAGCGTCAGAACCTTGCCCGTCGCAATCACAATCCCGGCAGCCACGAGTTGAGCCACCAGCTTTGACGAAGCAGGCAATTCAAAAATGTCATCGATAAGACCGACAATCAGCAACAGCGATCCGGCTGCCAGCGTGGCGATCATCCAATCAGGCAAAATCGAATTCAACAGCACTGAGCCAAGGAATCCAAGATAGACGGCTACACCACCAAGCCTCGGGGTGGGATGCACATGGATTTTTCGATCCGACGGTTGATCGACCAATCCCCATTGATGACCGAGATGCACCATGAATGGCGTCAAGGCGCCAGCGCCCAGCAATGCAAAGAGGAGAATATACAGCCATCGCAGACCTTCGAACACGAAGAGTTCGCGAACCGCCGGAACCGCCAATGCTACCGTGCCCAGCAACGCCCCCATTGCAGCCGGTGTCACCCAGCGCCAACTGCTGCGAATGGCGAGCGGCGAGAGTTCGACGCCAATGGCTTTCATGAAAGAACCTTGGCCAACGATTGTTGAATCTGGCTGACTTCGTCGTCCGTGAGATCGGGATAGAGTGGAATGGACAGCGCCGTACGGTCCGCTTCGTCACTGTTGGGAAATCCTGATTGACTCAAGTAGCGGTGGATCGGTTGAAAGACGGGCTTGCGACAGTGAATCCCCTGTTGTTCCAACAGACCAATGAGACCAGGCAGACCCTCAGGGTCGGCGCGGAGGTGCGGCAACCTGATTACAAATCGATAATATCCATGCGTTCTGCCGGGAGGCAGGCTCGGACATGCGGCGGCCTTGGAGGACAGGACTTCCCGATAGGCTTCCGCGAGGAAGCGGCGCCGTTCCTGGAACACCGGAAACCGTCCGAGCTGAGAGAACCCAAGGGCCGCTTGTAAGTCGGTCAGCTTGAAATTGAACGAGGAAGAATCCAATGTCGATGCGCTATCATATTCGCGCAGCGAGCTGACCCGTTCGAGTAACGTCCCATCATTCGAAAGCACCATTCCGCCTTCTCCGGCACAGAGCAGTTTCGTGGCATAGAACGAGCACACGGTAAGTCGTCCGACTGTGCCGGCAGGTCGTTCCTGTTCCGTCACCCCTAGCGTCTGTGCACAATCCTCAATCAATGGAATTCCCAACCGTTCAAGTGCCGTCAGATCGGCCGGCAGGCCGAACAGGTGCGGGACGATGATCGCACGAGTCTTATTGGTTACGGCCTGACAGGCTGCGAGCGGATCGATGTTGAACGTATCCAGATCGATGTCGACGAGCTTAGGCTGTGCCCCGACTCGTTGCGTCGCGAGCCACGGCGCCGGGCACACATAGCTCGGCATGATGACTTCATCGCCCGCTCCAATTCTGAGCGCCCGCATTGCCAGCTCGAGCGCCGCAGTCCCTGAACTGACAGCCACTCCACCCCGCAGGCCAAAAAACCCTGCCATTCCCTGCTCGAATCGATCGACCCACGGTCCTTGGGCGATCTGTCCGGAACGAAGCACCGAGGCCGCAGCCTGCAGGTCTTCCTGGTCGATCGCAGGCCGTGAATGGGGAATCATCGTTGCCACAGTCGTCATATGCCGATATTAATGAACAATCGCAGCGGAACAAAGCCTTCTGCGTTTTTCACCCGACCTTGGATGCCGCGGAAATGCGCTCCGGCGCGAATCACGTCCACGATACTCAAACCTTCGATGTTGGTCTTCTTCACCTGCGATGCGTGGGCCTCGATCGATTTGACCTTGTCCTCAACCACCTGATCGATATCGACAAAGACAGTCGGCGAGAAGTTCTGGGTTGTCGGTCCTTCATAGAACAATACATTCTTCGTATAGCGGGTCGCGGTGATCGTACTCATCGCCAGATGCCGATGGTCCTGGTGGGTATCGTCGTGATAGTGCGAGAAAATGAAGTGCGGCTGGACTTCCTTCACCACTGCTTCGATCTCCTGAATCAATTCGCGTCCCATCGGGACCGCCGTGTCCTCATACCCTCCCCAAAAAATCTTCTCGACCCGCAATTGTTTCGCAGACCGCTCCTGCTCGCGTTTGCGTACGTCGCTCGAGCCACCCTTATCACCGGACGTCATCACCATCAGAAAAATTCGATGGCCCTTTTGCGCATACTTGAGCAACGTTCCGCCGCATCCAGCTTCAATATCGTCCGGATGCGCACCGATGGCCAGGATCCGCATCGGCGCTCTACGTTCGTTCGCCATCCCATCCTCCTCGCTCGGGACTATGCCGCCGTGACCACGTTCTGTCCCTCTCGTGCATCATGCAATCGCGTCAGTGCCTCCGGGCCGCAACAGAACAACAAATCGATTGCCGACATCGCCGGCATGAATGGTTCATAGGCTTGCTGATACATCGGATGTCGGAACCGTTGAGCCTCCAACCTCAACCCGGACGATTCAAACCGCGCTATGTCCAGATAATCATCTCCACCAGGACCGGAAAGATATCCCGATGCCCCGACAGCGTGACAGAGATCGATCAACCGATCGGTGGGCTCTTCGCGCGCATCCCACTCCGACGCGCAACGAACGGGCGTCGTAATACCGAAGGCCCCGAGCAGCCAGCGAATCACTGCCAGATTCAGGTCGTGCAATCGCTCCCACGACGCCTCATAGACACGGCGCAGCTCCGGCAGATAGAGGTCACGGAATGGTGCCCGCGCATAGTGCATCTCGATGGCGCGCAGGTGCTGGCTTCGCCAATTCACGCTCTGATTGATCCGGACATCCTTCACCAGTTGGCCGAAGTGATGAAGGACCGGCACGGTGATCCATTGGCACCCGTCCGCAGTTCTGATCCGATTGCGATTTTGCCACTCGTTCTTTTTGAACTGCACCGAATCCAATGCAATGAAGAGATCCGCCTGATCGATCTTGTCCAGATACCCAAGCCAGGGCAGGAACTGCGGTTGATGAATCGTGACTTTCATAAACTCAGTGATCCGTGATGAGTGAAGGGTGATGCGCACGGAACTGCGCAAATTCATTCTTTTGTCCTAGCCGCCTCGCATCACTCATCACCGATCACCCATCACTTCCTCACGAAGATCGGATTGCTCAAGAGTTCACCCGTGCCTGTGATCTCCACCCGATAGGTCATCGGTTCCTCTGTCGGGGCATTTGTGTCGGGCCAGTCGATTCGGAATGGTGTCTCCCCTGCCAACTGAGCCACCACCTGGCCGGAGCGGATCACCCGCACCTTCACAGGATGGCGATCGCGATCGCTCGCCGTGATAGAGAGCCGGACCATGAGATCACGTGCATCGGCAGGATCCAGCCGGTCACCAACCGATGCCGATTTGCTCCCGCTCTGGCACGCAACTCGAAATTCATCCAGCCGAAGCTGGACGTGATGATCGCCTTCTCCTACTGCATAGGCGTGACCGGACCGAAGCGCTTCCATCACGCCGGCAACTGTCCGTTCTCTCACCGACAGCACCGTCATAAGGCGATGCAGGTCCTTGCCCGCGTCGCTCAATCCATGAAACGCCAGCTCCCCGATAAGCACCGGGATAGGTCTCTGTTCATTCGCAGGCAATTGCAACAGCCGATCCCACAGTTCACCCGGCTTGATGATGGTTCGCCCATCCTGATAGAGCCCGCCGAATCCGGTATACCCGGTCGTCATCAGCAGCGCTTCCGGGTGGGACTCCGTCTTGATGGTCACGACTCCCAGTAGTCCGGCAGCATATTCATGAAAGTCCCGCGCTTCCGTCATCGACCAAAAGACAAGTCCACCCTTCTCCCTCACATCATCGATGAGGGCCTGATAGGGACGATACCCCAGCCGTTCGTCATACGAACTAAATGCCGGTTGACTCAGAGGCCAGGCATTAGCCACCAGTGTCACTGCAAGGGCCATCAGAACACAGGCGACAGTTCGCCGTGACAATTGCCGTACACCACCCAACCGGAACGGTCTCCACAGCCAGACGGCTGGAACAACCAACAATATCGGCGCGCCATTCACTGCCCCTCGCCAATCGAACGTGTTGGATGCCGGGTTCCCACTCGCAGGGAGAGACCGATAGTCCTCCGGCTTGCTCAGACCGAGTACCAGGAGATTGCGTTGAGCATTGTGCATCGTCAATGTTCGCCTCACTAACGAACCGGTCCAATAATAATGGGGAGCGACCTCGACACCCGGCAGGATGATCAACTTCGGATGACGACTTTGCGCCGCCGCGATCTCATCCAAATATCGTTCGATCCCATACTCCAGCACGGATGGAAAACTCACCCGATGTTTCAGGAGACCGGGCAAGGGCCAGAGTCCATACTCATAGCGAAGAGAAAAGTTGTCGGTCAGAATCAGCACATCCAGGCCGAGCTGTTCTGCCCGTTGTGCCAGCGCTTCAACGGTCAATTCACCGGTACTGGCAGTACTATGGACGTGCACCGTGGCCAGCAGCTGTTGCCGATCATCCGAGGCTTGTGCGCGTACCACCGTGCAACACAGGAACAACACCACGGTCACGCACGCGAGGATCGGCCCGAGCGCTCCTTTCATCTGTCCATGTCGTTTATCCACGAGCACTGAGCGCCTCGGCAAAGATTGATTCGATTGCGTGAACCATTGAGACCGACCCATATCGGCTATCGATGCTTTGGCTCGCCGCCCTGCCTAACTGCCTGGCCCACTCCGGCCGTTCAAGCAGCCGCCGCAGTGCATCAGCCAATGCATCAACATCCCCTGGTGGCACGAGCAAACCGGTTCGTTCGTGCTCGATGACGGCTGGAATACCACCGACGCGCGAGGCAATCACCGGAAGTCCGGCTACCATGGCTTCGATCAGCGCACGCCCCATCCCTTCATTGAGCGAGGGCAACACGAATACATCCATGCCGGCAAGACAGGCCTCGATGTCGTCCCTGTGACCAAGGAGGTGTACGGCATCGCGGAGACCGGCCAATTCTGCTTGCCGCAGCAGTGCATCATGCCGATCCCCACTACCGATAACCACGAGATGGAGGCTGGGAAAGTCCTGCTTCAACTTGGCGACAGCCTCGATCAGGTATTCATGTCCTTTAATATCGGTGAGCCATCCGACAGACCCGACGACCAGTGCATCGGGAGGGCAGCCAAACCAGTCCGGTCGTAGTTTTCCCTGAGCCCTCGCCCGGCCAAACCGATCACGATCGATCCCGCTCGGGACCACGGCAAACCGCTCGGCCTTGCCGACATTGCGCTCGAGATGATCCTGCCGTTCCGCTTCTGTCAACGCTATCAGACGATATGTGATTGCGCTCAGCACCCGTTCGATCTGGAGGAACAGACACGATCGGAATGAACCGAAATGGCCGTAGAACACATGGCCATGCGGCGTATGCACGATAACCGGCACTCTCGCGAACCAGGCAGCGATTCGCCCTAGCACCCCGGCCTTCGAGGTATGGGTATGGACCAGTGCCGGCTGCTCTTGCCGGAATAAGCGAAACAACCGCCAGAGCGCATGCATATCTTTAAGGAGATGGACTTCTCTCGTCAGCGAGGGAAGCAGCATCCAACGAACTGCGGCCTTGTCGAGTCGCCGGCAATTCTCCTCAGTCGCTGCTTGTCCGCCTTGCGCATCCCAACAACCCGGATATCCGGCGACGACGAGCGGCTCGAACTGCGCGCGATCATGGCCGAGTGCGGTCAGCATCGTGTTCTGAGCCGACCCGCCATAATCGAGACGCGTGATCACATGGATCACCTTCCGGACCCTGACAGGTTGATGCGACGCCACCGTTCTGTCCTTCGACAGGCTCGTGAACAGACGATCCAGGTCATTCGTATGCGCCGCCCAGTTATAGCGCCGTTCCACGACTTCCCGTCCCTTCGTTGAAAAGCGCTCTTGCTCACCTGGTTGCTTACGAAACCGGTTCAAGAGCACTCGCAATGTTTTTGCGAGAGACACCCCGTCTATCCCGTCCGTCACAAGCAGCGGATCGACCGTTCGCAACACTTCTGGAATTGCGCCGACCGGGGTCCCCATCACCGGCGTGCCGCAGGCCAGCGCTTCGACGGTCACCAAGCCGAACCCTTCGAGTTGCAGCGTTGGCATCACGACCAGGTCAGAGGCTTGATAGTACTTCGCCAGCTGATCCTCCGGTATGAATCCGAGCAACTGTACCGCGTCTTGCAAGCCCTTGCTGCGAATCAGCTCGTCTAACCGCGGGCGGAGTTGGCCCTCCCCGCCGATGAGGAGGAGAAGGTTCCGCCGTTCTTCCCCGAGCATCGCCAAGGCCTCGAGAATATTTTCCAACCCCATGCGGGGTACCAGATTGCGAACCGTCAACAACAACGTGCGGTTCTCCGGCAACTTGAGTTGTCGTCTGACTTCGTTCCTATCGTGCGGCGGATAGAACGCGGCCGGATCGGCTGCACCGGGAATCACGGTGATGTGTCTCGCAGCGATCCCATGCGCCACCATCACCTGTTGCTTCATGAATTCGCTCAGGACTATCACATGATGACAGCGGCGTATGACTATTCGTTCAATCCAACGCCTGGCACGCGCGCTCAAGCGTCGTCTGATCCGTTCCAATGACGTCGATGCCCGTTCGGCCCTGGTGAGGTACTCCTCATGCGCCAACGAATGGCAAACGTACACCCAGCAATGGGCCATCCGATAGCGGGACAGGATCGGCCCGAGACCAGCCAGTGATTGATGAATCATCGCCACATCGACGGAACCGGTCTGCCGCGTCAGATCAAATGCCCGGAGGGAATTTTGCACCGAAGACCGGACGAAGGCCGGCTCGCTGGTTCGCGTCACGGGATACCGCCGCTCAGTCACGCTTCCAATCGACAGCTCGGCCTCTGCCGACTCGAAGGGAGCCCGAGCGATCACGCTTACGCGATGGCCCAGCGTGGCGAGCCCCAATGCCTGCTGCCGGAGGACTCTCTCTGCGCCACCGATTACCCGTTCGATCGTGACCTCTGCGAATAGGACGACGTTCATGCCATACCCGCTCCCATCGCGGGGCAGGAAACAGGCTGAGCCACCTGCCGCTGCCACAGTTCCAACACTATGAGCGCATAGAGTTGATCAGTGAAATTCCGTCTGCCGCTGTGGTGCTCTGCAAGCAGCCACTGTACATACGCAGGGTTCATATAGCCCCGCCGGCGGACCGTCGTATCGGAGAGCAAATCCCTGCTCATCTCTCGCAAATCCTCTCGGAGCCATCGTCCAAGCGGGAGCATGAAGCCTCGCTTAGACCCTGAGATGATGCTTTTAGGCAAAATGTCTTGCAATGATGACCTCATGAATCCCTTTAGCTTCCAACCTTGTAGCTTGGTCGCTGCAGGCAATGAACAAGCGAAGGCGAGCAGATGGTGGTCGCAGAACGGGACACGAAGTTCGAGCGAATGGACCATGCTCATCCGATCCCCCATCCGCAAGAGATCGTCCGGCAGATACGTTTGTAGATCGACGCCCATCGCGCGATCAGCTGGTTCACGTGAGGGCCATTGCCCGAAGAGACTCCGGATATTGCGAAGAGTCGGGCTGTCGGCCATCGCAGACCGGAGTCCATCGGCAAACAGCGGCGCGTTCCATCCAGCCGGCTGAAACGTGGTCCAGCGGAGGTATTGTTCATCTAATGGGCGATAGCCATCCAGCAAAAACCGTTTGATGCGGCCACGAATGTCGCGTCCGCCTGAACCATCCGGCAGACAGGAGACAGCACGAGACGCGATCCATGAGCGCATCGCCATAGGAAGTGCCGCATAGCGAGCCGCCGCGCGCAGCCCAAGATAGCGAGGATAGCCGCCGAAGAGTTCGTCGCCACCAATGCCTGAAAGGGCGACCGTCACGGACTTTCTCGCCACCTCGGACACCAAATACGTGGGAATGGCTGAGGAATCGGCGAATGGTTCCCCCATACCGGCTATCACGCGGGGAAGCAGTGACACTGCATCGGGACGCAGCACAGCTTCCGTATGGTCCGTTCCGAAATGCGTGGCGAGAAAACGCGCGCCTTTGAGCTCATTGTAGGATTGGTCTTCTGGCGCGTCGTACCCGATGGAAAACGTTTTGATCGAGCCAGGAATCACCTCGCGCATGCAGGCCAAGATCGACGCGGAGTCCAACCCACCGGACAGAAACAATCCGAGCGGCACGTCACTGACCAGATGCGCCTGCACCGAGTCACGTAGGGTGCTCAGAAATCGCTCGCGTTGATCATCCGGAGAACGCGCTGTCTGACACAGAGCCTCTTCCTCCGCACGATAATAGCGCCAGAATTCCAACCGACCCCGTACAATTTTGAGGGCCTCGCCCGGTCGGAGTTGATGGACGTCCTCCACGATCGTCTCGGGACCCGGTACATAGAGCAGCGACAGGAAATCGACGATGGCCTGTGGACGGATTGTCCAATCCGGCAGCCCTTCCAGCAATGACGGCAGTTCCGACGAAAAGAGCACACGATGAGCCCTCCCCCCCCTCCCCGGTTGAACGGAGTAGTACAGGGGTTTGATCCCCAGCCGATCGCGAACCAGCAGCATGAGGTCCCGCTCTCGATCCCGGATGGCATAGGCAAACATCCCCCTCAGCCGATAGACCGCCTCTGGTCCCTCCTCTTCATAGAGATGCACCAGGACTTCGGTATCGCAATCGGACTGAAAGCGATGGCCTTTTTTGATCAACTCCTCTCGGAGTTCGCGATAGTTGTAGATCTCGCCATTCAAGACCGCCCAGACAGAGCCGGTCTCATTTCGAACCGGTTGGTGGCCGCCGGTCGGGTCGATCACCTGTAATCGCCGTACGCCAAAGGCCATGCCCGCGTCGTGATGTGTCCCTTCGTCGTCCGGCCCTCGATGGACGAGCCGATCGAGCATCCGGCCAAGCAGGACCGGATCGTTGTCCCCCACAAGGCCGCAAATACCACACATGGAATGGTGACTCCAAATTAGCGCGGCTACCGACTCTTCTCCATCAGAACCCGCTCTCGCCGCTCATACTCTTCCCGCTCCTTCTGGTGGCGGGGCGAGACCTCCTGAGGCGGCACATCGACCGGCTCATAGCGCGTATGTTTAGCGGACCCTACCGAGGTAAGCAGCGACCGCACTCCGAACGTGGCAAATGCAGCAAGCAGGCAGAGCGCAATGACGATGACAAAAAACCTGATCGAACGTCTCCACCGTCGATGCCTGAACCAATGGGATCTACTCACGGCAGCTCATCCCTGCGCTGGGCAATGAGCTCAAACGAGGGAGCCCAGACCGTGCGCCCTCCCGTTATCCTATAGAGCAGCTCCGCACCGGACCAGAACGCCCTCGCACCGATCCGCCACTTGAGGCGACTCATCCACGGATGCGCCGGAGCGAGAGGCCCTCGACTCGGAACCGAATTATGAATCGCGATGGTGTGTAATCCGACTCCCTTCAGCAACGACCGGAGTGCGTGAGGCGAGTACAGAAAGAGGTGAAACGCTTGATCATAGCAGGATCCGACCCATCGGGCCGGTGTCCGCATCGGAAGATGAAACGCCCCGTTGGTCGCTCTGATCACGACAAGGCCCGATGGGGCCAGTGCGCCCGAGACCTGCCGTAAGAGGCTCGCCGGATTCGTCACCGTCTCCAATACGTTCACAAGGGTAATCACATCGAACGGCTCCCGCTCGCCCTTCCGTTCCAACCAGTCGGACGGCAGCACCGTTAAACCCCGACGAGCTGCTCGCGCGGCTGCTTTCTTCGACAACTCCAGCCCGTAACAGGTCCATCCTGCCGACAGACAGAGGGACAAGAACGCGCCGTCCCCACAGCCTATGTCGAGCAGCCGGCCGGGGGGCTGCCGGTACAGGCCAAGCCGGCGTGCGACACTCGCAAAAACCGGGTGGCGATCCGACGACGCCTCAGCCTCACCGTAGGCCTCGTCGTAGTCATCTCGGTAAAACTCCTCGACCTGGGTTTCCAAGGGACGAGGATTCAGAAACACGAGCTCGCAACCTGGACAACGAACATAGCGTCTGGTTGGCGTCCGAAACACATCGACCGGCATTGCTTGACTGCCACAGGGGCAAGCAGTCTGTTCTGTCTCCGGCCTGACCGCGATCTTCATGCCAATACGCGTTTCTGGACGGGTGGCCGCTCGCCCGCGTCCTGCATCGCCGCATCGAAGGTCGCCGTCGTATTCGCAACCATGCGGTCCACCGTAAACCGTTCCTGCACCAGGGCTCGCCCAGCCGCTCCCAGCTTCGATGCAGCGGCCGGATCGCTCAACATGTCTCGAATCGCCCTCGCCAGCGCCTGAGGATCTCGCGGTGGCACGAGCAATCCTGTCTTGTGGTCTTCAATCAATTCCGGAACACCGTTGACTCGCGACGCAACGACCGGACGACCCATGGCCAGCGCTTCCAGCAACACAAATGGAAATCCTTCAGAGAGAGAAGGGAGCACAAATAGATCCGCCGCAGCCAGGATATCGGCGATGTCCTCACGGACCCCCACAAACCGACAGGCCCGTTCGACACCCAGGTCAATCGCCAGATGATGCAATGCATCATGCAGGTCACCCTCTCCCACGAACACACAGCAGAGCTGTGGCCACATGCTTAGCAGGTCCGGAAATGCCCGCAGTAGATAGCGATGGCCCTTCTGTTCCGTCAACCGCCCAATCGTAACCAGCACCGGCCCCTGTGAAATTCCCAACTCCTGCCTGATTTTTTGGCGATGCGGTCGTGCCGGAAACGCCGAGGGGTCCACACCGTTGTAGACCGTCTGCGTCTTCGCCTCCGCAGCCGGGCACTCGTCAATCAGGTCGCAACGAGTGGCATCCGAAACACAGATAATCCGATGGACAAGAGAGAGCGTCAGACGCAATAACAGCGCATAAACCCATCGTTTGAGCGGAGCGACCTCGTAATCTTTGAGTGAATTGTGGATGGTCGAGATAATGACCGGCACACCGGCAAAACGTCCGGCAATCCGTCCATAGAAATTCGCCCTGGCTCCGTGCGTTTGGAGAATCGTCACTCGCTCCCGCGCAAGCAACCGTGTCAACCGCCAGAGGGCAAGGGGATTGAACAGGGGCGCCAAGTGGACGAGGTGCGTCTCCACTCCGCGCTCTTTCATACGCCCTACGAAGGGACCAGGCTCCGGACAGATCACCAGCGTTCGATACCGAGCGCGATCGAGGCGATCACACAACAGTTCGAGATACCGTTCACCGCCTCCATAGGACGACGACCCGGCCAGCTCTGCGACGACAACTGGAATCACGGCTTTCTCCCGAGGATCAACAAACTCCCGCGCAAGTGCGGGATGAGATAGAACGGCACCTTGGCCCAATCAATCACGCCCTGGCGAGCCGTCTGTTGACAGTCCTGCGTGTCTTCGCCTAAAAAAAACCGCGACAGAGCGATCTCGAACCCGACGTGGCGCAGCATTTCTGTCAGTTCATGCATCGCATATTCCCGCGCGTGCGGTCGCCATTCATCGTTCGGATCGTCGTAGCCGGGAGGCGCCAGCCGATCGTTGGGCGATCGACCGATCAACAGCTTGAAGATATTGCCGATGCGAGTGACATTCGGGGTCGTGATCACGAGATGACCGCCGGACTTCAGAATTCTGTAGGCTTCTGCCATCAGATGAAACGGCGAGGTGAGGTGTTCGACGATCTCCAGCGCAAACACAAGCTGCGCGGAATGGTCGGGCAACGGTACCTTTTCCTGGTACCCTTTGGACTTGAATTGTTGCCCGGCCGGATCGAGGTTGACGGTGAGAATCTCCACATCGGCATCCTGTCTCATGAACTGCACGAACTCGAGGCTGGCCATCAGCCCGACGCCGAACAGCCGCGCCGCTCGCGCCGGCTCAATCCCACGCAAGAGGCGCAACAGACTGCCCGGGAATGGACCGAAATCCACGATCGTCTGTTGTCCGTCCGGCAACCGCTGTAATCCGCTTCGGAGCGCAACATGGAGACGATCACGACATTTCAATGCGTGATTCATCGGCGTGGTGAAGCGCACGTCCTGCGTTCCAAACGTGTCGTACTGAGAGGGTCGGTAGGCTCGCACCAGGCAGTTGAATTGGCTTCTGGTGAGGTCATACCCCATTGGATTCACAGCCTTATGGAAAGAGGTTGCCGACGACGCAGAGGCACCATCGGGAGACCCGCCTGCGCCAGGACCGCCACCGACAGGACCATAAGGCACGGTAGCACAGGCAGCGCATACCGGCCAGCTTCCACTGTGAATGGGACGTAGCCAAGCATCAGGCCGATCGGGAATAAATAGAGAGGCAGAAGCTCCCGCCAACGAGGTCGATGGGACCAGGCACTCCATAGCGCCAGCACGACCAACCCGGGAATCAGCAGTAGTCGTTTCGCCATGCTGTAGGTGGCTACCAGCCAGCCTCGGACGGTCGCATCCTCCGAGAACCCCTGCGCAAATCCCTGATCGGAGCTCACTAGGTAATACGAGTTCCCGATCCAGAAATCGAACGATCGTGTCAGGGTCAGCCAAAGGTATCGAACCGGCTCTTCTGTGATGCGCGCCCATCCTTTCGTGCGCAAGAGGCGATCAGTCGACACGTCGTACATCGCATGGGCATAGGGCAACGGTGTAATCCCGGCGCTCTCCCAAATCTGCGTCTCCTTGGTTTGCGGCATTGGCCAGCTCCCTCGCGATAGAGGATCGCTGCCCATCCAGAGACCGGCGCCGATTCCCGTAGAAACGGGAATCACCATGTCGAAAGCCCGAAAGTTACGCATCGTCCACGGCAGAACTACAAGCAGACAAGCAAGCAGATACAGGCTCACGCGAGCCGCTTTGACGCAAGCGGAATCGGTGCCGAGACAGAGAGGACCGATCAGCGCTATGGCAAGTAGGATCGTCACAGGCTTGCACAGAATGGTGAGACCGGCCAGCAAACCGGCTCCCACAAAGGAGAACATTCGCGTTGAGGAACGGCAGACGACCATGGCCCACAACCAGGCACTGAGAAGAAACGTCAGCAGGCTCTCACTCCTGATCCGAGGATCGTAGGTCCAATAGGCGGGGTAGAGAAACAGGGCCGCAGCCGCAATCGCCCCGATCCAGGGATGAAAGAGCCTCGCCCCCACCAGGTAGATGCAGAGGCCGGCAGCGATGTCAAATCCGACATGTAGGAAAAGCACCCACTCAGGCCTGTGGCCGACCACAGCATAGAATGCAGCCAGGATGGCGGGATACAGAGGAGCGACATGGGCAGAGGGCGTCACCCCGTCCATGGTGAACCATCCCAAGGAGGTGAGATTCCATGCTAAGGTATCGAACAGGTCATCGATGGCATAACCCTGCCTCGGCGTATGGAGAATGATCCAAGCTCGCGCCAGGAACCCAAGCGCACCGGCCAGCATCAACAGCGCGGTGGGAGACCATCGTCCGGCTAGGCTCTTGTCGCTGACCAACGTCATTTCATGCAAATCCCGATGAGATTCGTATCGCTAGCCACACCTTCCTCATATTCAATATCTTCAGGGGTGATGGCCTCCAGCGTGGGCCCACCTTGAAGCCGGCTGGCCAGACCACCGAGCCAATGCCGGATCGGGCGCGGAACGAGATTGCGGATACCACCCGGATCGAATCGCCGCACGGCATCCATCGATCGTTCAGCGGCTTTCAATCGCGCCCCTTGGCGGCGACCGAACCAGCGGATGGTTGAGAAGTAGGGCGACAGGATGTCCCGAAACTCCTCCTGGTTGTACTCCCGCATGTGATAGGGGTCTTCCGGCTTGTATGCTACACCCTTCCCGTGAGGCGTAAAGATAATGAGCCTGCCGGTTTTGCGTAAGACGCGCGCGACTTCGCCCACGAACCGTCGATCGTCCATGATATGTTCAATCGTATCTTGCGACAGGATACAGTCGAAGGATTCGTCCCGAAAACCGAGCGCGCAACCATCCATCGCCAAAAACGACGCGCCTAAATGACCATAGCGGGCACGGTTGCGGGCGACGATCTCAGGCGCGCAGTCTACCCCGACGACCCGACCGGCCTTTCCGCTCAGATAGTCGGATCCATAGCCCGTCCCGCAGGCAAGATCGAGCACCCGCAACCGGTCCAGTTGTGGAACCTGTCTGGCGGCCCACACATATCCCGACAAGTTCACAATGTGTTGTGTATCGGTCGGACAGGCGTCGCGGCGTTCCATGAGATCTTCCTTCTCCCTACCCTTGCGGGCCGGATGAATAAGCACGCACCTGCTCGACCGACTGCGATTTATTCCACAATCGACGGAGCGTCGTTAGACAACTCTCCATCCGTCGGCGCCGTTGCGCCGTCGGCGCACACCACATCGACTGCACCAATCGCCATCCGGTTCCGCCTGCGATCCACCCTTTCATGAGCCAGCGCTTGACCGGGGAAAAATGTTTCTCGATATAACGGATTCGACTGAACTCCCACACAACCTGCAGATGTTCACGATCGTGCCCGCTGCTGCAGCCGATGAAGTGAACGATTTCAGCTTCAGCGACATGACGCACGCGATACCCCTGTTGGTGCAGGCGCCGACACAGATCGACATCTTCAAAGTACATAAAGAATTCTTCGTCCAATCCGCCCGACTGCTGCAGCAGCGATCGTCGGATCATCAAGCATGCCCCGTTCGCCCAATCGACATCTTGGGATTGCGTACAATCGACTTCGTGCGTTGCCGCGGCGGCCGCTTGCATGGTAGGGGCTATTCGTTGGAACAGGGCCGAATAGAACAGGTGATCGCGAATGGAGGGAAAAGGGAAACAGGTTTGGTTCAGGTGTCCGTATCCCGTCCATTGTTTACAACTCACCGCCCCGACGTCAGGATGATCGTCCAGGTACGCGACCATGGTCGCAAGCGCCTGATCCCTGACAACCGTGTCGCTGTTGAGCAACAGCACGTGCCGCCCACGGCTCACGGTCAAGGCCTGATTCACGGCCTTCGCGAAGCCCCGATTGTCCGGATTCTCAACTATCCTCATGGCAGGATAGGCATCTTTCAGCGCGGCCACCGTCCCGTCCCGCGAATCATTGTCGACTACGATCACTTCGAGGGCAATGGCGGTCGTATGGGCATGAACAGAGCGAAGACAATCGAGGAGCACGTCTTTCGTGTTGTAACTCACAATGGCGATCGACAGATCGATCATAGAAGAGGCCATGAGTGTGTACTAGTTGTCATCGGTCAACGATGGTCCCAGAGAACTTTCAACCGCGGAACCTCCGCCAGCCAGAGATAGCAGCTATAAAGTCCAAGTGCCCCCAGACAGGCGGAGATCAGCACCCAGGAGGGTGGTGGAGTTGGAGTTGCTTCCGACACCAGGAGAATAATTCCGGCAAGGAGTCCCGCGAAGAGACAGGCTCTTCCAACAGACAGGAATGTGATATCCACTGCCGTTCCGATGAGGGCTCTGGTTCCGATACTTTGCAACAACACTCCAACCACGTAGCTGGCGACCAGCGCAGCTGCTGCGCCGATGAGACCAAACCCCATCGTCAGTGGAACAATCGCCACGGCATAGAAAAGAAACTGCCAGGCCCAGCTCTTCATCTGGAGATCCGGCCGGTTCGCCCCATAATGCAAGGCAGTCATGACGCTCAAATACCCGGCACAGACAGCATACAAGCAGAGCACTCTGAGTGGCTCGACAATGGCGAGCCACTGAGGACCAAATGCCAAAGGCACAATGACTGGAGCGAACACGGCGACACTAGCTGCTAGTGGAATGAAGATCAGTCCAACCAGGCCCATTTGAAGTTCGAATACGCGGGCCACCCCGAGTCGGTCCCGCTGAAGCAATGCGTAGGTGGGCATGCTGATCTGATGGATCAACACCGTGGCTCGTACGCCCAGTAACAGAGGAATCGCCAGCGCGACCTGATAGAGACCCAACGCATCTTGGCCGAGCAACCGACCGATGGCCAGCTCTCCCCCACTCATGACGCCGAAGATACAGAACGTCGTGACATTCAATTGTTTTCCATAGCGTAGAAAATAATTGCGTGCAGGGCGGTAGAGGGATAGGCGTGGACGGAATGGTGCCACCCAGAATGACAGGAGACTGCCCGCGCACATCCCGGCCAGCTGCCCGAGCAATAGCGCCCATACGTTGCGGAGCCACAACGCGAGAGTGATGATCGCGCCGGCTTCAATCACGCGTCTGACGAGATCCATGGTGACACGCCGCCGCAAGTCCAGATTCTTTAAGACGATTGCCATCGCCGGACTCTGTAGCCCCTGCAGCACGAGCAACCAGGCGTGCACCCGCAAGACCAACGCGAGTTGAGGCATCTGCATGGCCTGGCCGATCACATCGGCTGCCGCCCAAATACAGGCTGCCATGCTGACTCCCCGCACAATCGCGACGGTCCACGCAACAGCTAAATCCTCTCGATCAACCTCAGCCTTGGCAATCAAGGCCGATTCAATGCCAAGTTCACTAATTGTCATGAATGCCAGGACGATGGTGGCGGATGCAGCCATCACGCCAAAATCGGCCGGAGTTAACAGGCGTGCCACCACCATGAGTTGAATCGCCGCGATCATTTTATCCAACACAAATCCCGCCCCAGCCCATCCACCCGCTTGGAGAATCCGATGGCGCAGACGCAGCGGGGCTGGTTCAGCCATGCCCTGCTTCAGCCGAGACTCTATCATAGCCATATCGCCACTCATCATCATGCTGTTCGCCGCGTCGCGGTAAGCGCCGCACTGCATACGTATTCCAATTCTTGGGCTCGTGCTCCCCACGTATGGGTCCGGATTACCGCCATCCGTCCTCGTTCACCCATCTTGATTCGCTCATCGGGGTCCTCAAGAAGTCGAACCAACTGCCGGGCCAAATCCTGCGCATCGTCAGGCTTCACTGCGAGCCCGCAGCCAATGGCCTCCACCGTCTCTCCATACCCCGGCCCGACTGTCGTGACCACGGGGCGCTCACAGGACAGATATTCCCACAATTTCATGGAATCACCGGGATACGATCGAGTCTGCCGATGTAACACGACACAGACATCGCAGGCCGCAATCCAAGCTGGCACCTGCGTCCAATCGGCTCGACCGACAAAGCGCACGACATCCGCCAGTCTTTGTTGCTGTACAAGCTGCTCAAGCGCTTGTCTCGTTTGGCCGTCTCCTACCAGCAAGAACATGGCGGAGGGAACCTTGTCACGCACCAAAGGCACGGCTTCGATCAACGTTTCCAATCCGTGCCAGGGAAAGAATCCACCCACAAATCCGATGTAGGGGCCTTTGATGGGAAGTCCGAGATCTTTCCTGGCTGCCTCATGCGATTGAGGATAGAAGAGATCCCCATCGACTCCGTTGCGAATGACGTGGCAACGCTCCGATGGGATTCCCCAAGCGTCTTGCATCTGCGTCACAATCTCGCGACAGATACTCACCACCGCCTGCGCGCGGCGCGCAGCGGTTTTCAATGCACCGCGAAGCACCCATCGCAAGAGTGGGATCCGCCAGATTCCTCGCACCTCTTCCTCCGGCAAACCATTGACAAATAGCACGCTCGCACAGGCATGGTTGCACAGGGCGAGCAGCGGGGCCATCTGCCCAGGCGAATCGAACCAAAGCAGCACGTCCGGCCGCCACGCCGCCAGCTCCTGCCGCAAGACAGTCCATGAGGCAATCAGAAACCAGAAGGGCCGAAGACCTGCCACCGGCCATACGGACACAGGCCGGAACGACAGCGAAGCGAACTCAAGCGGGAGCCGACGGCCTTGAGCGGGCTGAGGCGCCACGATCCTGATGGTGTGGGTACGTAGCGAGAGGGCCTTGGCGAATTCCAGCACCTGCCGGGCTCCGCCTGCCGCTATACTCAGGTCTTCATCACAAAATACGAGGATGCGCATGATGTATCGACGCCTGCTTGGTGGTAAGCCACTCTCTCAAGCGATTGGTGAGGTGCGTCCAGCTAAACCCTTGCACAACAAAACGCCGCCCCAGGGCTGCCATGCGGGCTTGTCGGTCCTGATCGTTCAATAAGACAAGCATGGCGTGAGCCAATGCGGCCGGATCGTCCGGCGGAACCAAGGCAACTCCGGCCTCTTGAACAAACGTGGCGGAAACAGAGGGGATTGCACTGGCGATCACGGGCTTTCCGCAGGCAAGGTAATCAAATATTTTGACCGGAGATGTTTCACCCCGGTCCCCACGGAACGGAGCCACACAGAGCGTCATGGCACCGATCCACGTGGGAACCTCCAGATAGGAAATCCTACCGGCCCAGGTAATACCGGGATTCAATGCCAGACGATCCGCCTGTTGCTTCAACTCCGGAGCGGCTTCTCCGTCACCAACCAAGAGTAGATGCACGGATGGCACGGTGCGCTTGATGATGGCCATCGCATCCAACAAACACTGCAACCCTTGATAGCGATAGAAGCTTCCGACAAAACCGATATAGTCCCGATCTGGGGCCAACCCGATTCGACGCCGACATGCAGCTGTATCCTGAGGGACAAACAATCCGGTATCCGTTCCACTCGGCAGCACCATAACTCGCTCAGAGGCAACACGATAGCGGCCAACGACGAGATCACGCAACCCTTCGGTCAGGACGACCACGCGATCGCAGCGGCTGAGGGCAAAGGACGCCAGCCAGTGCTTGAGTCTCCTCTTGAGCGTGCAGTCGGTCTCTGACCACTCAGGCACCGGCTCCCCGTTCACTTCGCAGACGCACAGCGCTCCGACCAATCTCGCGAATAACAAGGGATGCGGACTGTCCATCCATCGGTAATACACGACGTCCGGTCTCGATCGACAGGCTCGCACGAGACCGACGATACAGGAAAGGACTGCGTAGGAAACCGGACGCAACACCGGCCAAGGAAGGAGCGGAATCGGCGCGGTCGAAAATCCTCGCTGGAGCAAGGAGGATCGATACCGTGGAGGAAGGACTGTCACAGTATCGCCTCGTTCTACAAGCTGGCGCGCCAAGGTCCAGAGACGGATGAGTCCTACGGGATCGGATGGTGCATCCGGCTCATACCAGTAGCAGAAGAGAAACCACCTCATACAAGCGCTCGCTGAGGGGCACGGTCCGTCTGCTCCGATGTCAGGCGTGGCAAGATCATGACGAGCCCCGCGCACAACCAGAAAGGTTCCATGATGCGGATGATAATGAAGGTGTTGGCGCCGACGCCATGCGCGAGCATCGCTACCATGCCGAGTAATAATCCATGGGCTAACCCCTTACAAAATGGATCCTGTTCTGCCAGAAAGGTCTCTCGTGCGCGCCGCCACAAGCGGATGATCAAGAAGATAAACGCGACGAGGCCGGCGAGACCCGTTTCGCCGAGGATCTTGACGTATTGGGCGTCCGCCCAGGCATAGCCGGTCACACCGCGTCCGAGCAGAGGACTGTGGAGCCAATCTTTCAGCACATACTGCCAGGACCGCAACCGCTCTGTCGTGGAGAGATCCAACCCAACGCGTCCCACTGTGATTTCGCCCCCATATTGGCGTCCAAAAAACGTCTCGTTGACCCGATTCTTCACATTAGCAGGGGCGACAAAAGGAAGCACAGCCGCGAGCAGGAGGATGAGGGCGACGACACCAGGACGACGCCATTGCGTTGCGGCAACCGCCAGAAGCAGTACGCCTGCGGCCAAGTAGGACGAGCGAGAGAGCGTGGCCATGAGGGCCAGACTGATGAACCCCATGAGAAGAACGAGCATGACCCGAATCGAACCGGACTTCAAGTGGAGGAAGAGGCCCATGACGATCGCCATGATAAAGACCAGGTAACCGCCGAGGGTATTGGGTTCACCGCTTTCCCCTTCAAACGGCGCGCTCGCCCGCAGTCCGCTTGGAATCTGAGCGATCGCATACACACTGATCACGAAGCAGATCGCCAGCAACGCCGTCACCAAACTGACGACCTGTCGTTTGGTTGACACATGATTGACAACCATAAAGAATACAAAGAAGTATTCAAAATATTTCAGGATGAAAAAGAATCCCGTGAGCGGACGGACACGACCGGCGATGACGCCGATCAGCGTCGCGAGCACACAGACCAGCATATAGTAGACGATGGGACGATTGATCGGGGTCTCGCGAATGAGCGCCAGATCCCGGTAAATGGTCGTTTTCACCAGCCAACTGAATCCGATGATCACGAGCAAGAGATCGTCCACACGCAACGAGAGTTCTCGCGCACCGACGCCCCTCCCCTCCACTCGCCCGACCGCAATTTCAGGAGACAGCAACATGGAAAAAATCAGCAGGAAGAGCGAGGCGGGAACCGACGTGAACGCCACCAGCACAATCAGAAAACCGAAGACGACCTGCAAACCGACCATCGGGGTCGTCAGCGTGAGACCAAGTGCGAGCACGGCGGCCAACACCGAGACGATGACGGCATCTTGCGGTTTCACCATCGACGCATGCATAGGATGTCGGCTCCTGCTGCCGCGTCAGCGATATTCGTAGCGGTAGACACCGTAGTCTGGCGTGATCTCGGATTTCACGTTCGTCAAGACGATGCCCATCACGTTGGCTTGCGCATGGTCCAGGAGGAACTTCGCACGCTTGAGGGCATTCCGACCGATCCGCCCGACTTGGTAGACCAGGATCGTCCCGTCGACGCGTGAGCTGAACGCCACCGCATCCGTGACCGGGAGAATGGGAGGAGTATCGAAGAGCACGAGGTCGTATTCCTCATTCATCTCACCCACGAGCGTCTTGATCTTGTTCATGTTGAGGAACTCGTTCGGATTGCCGACCTCTGACCCGCTGGTCAGAATATGCAGGTTGTCCAACCCGGGCGTGCTCATCACCCGATCCGCTCCCATCGGCCCGAGCATCAGATCCGTCGCGGACCGTACATGACTGCGCCAGGAGGTACTGCCCACCAGGGCATCCGCCAGGCCGGGGACCCGCTCGAGACCCAACCGCTGATGCACAATCGGTCTCCGAAGGTCTGCGTCGACGAGTAATACTCGTTGCCCTTCCTGCGCGAGCGTGATCGCCAGATTGGTGACGCAAGTACTCTTGCCTTCCCCAAGGCCCGCGCTGGTGAAGAGGATGGATTTGACCTTCCGATCCATGCTGGCGAATTGAATATTCGTCCGTAGCGACCGCAGACTCTCGGACAGGACAGACTTCGGATCGATCAGGCAAATGAGTTTCGAGAAATTTTCCACGGTCGACGCGGAGGCATGGGCTGGAAGCGCCGCACGAGCTGCTTCCTCCATTTCCTTCCCGTCGAACTGCGGGATGACGCCGAGGACCGGCACCTTGAGAAACTCCTCGATCCCTTCGATTGTGCCGATCGACGTATCGAATGATTCGCGCGCAAAGGCTAAGACGATCCCGAGAAAAACCCCCATGAGAGAGCCCACCATGAGATTCAGCTCTGTATTGGGTGCATTGATCGGTACGCTGGGCATGATGGCCGGCGCAATTATCGTTACCTCTTCAATCCGCTCAGCGCTCTTGATCTGTAGTTCTTGATGCTTGCCTTTGAGCGTCGCCAATAAATCGGCATTGACTTTTACCTCACGCTCGAGGCGGCTCATCTGAATCGCCGCTCGCGGGAACTGTAAATAGCGGCCCCGATAGCGATCGCGCTGATCCATGAGTGTGGCTTCCCGATCTTGCATGGTCTTGAGCTTGGCTCGGAGTTCAAGAACCATTTCGGCTCTGACGTTATCGATCTTCTTCTGCTGCTCTCGGACTTGTGGGTGATCCGTTGTGTAGTTGATCAGGAGGGTGTTTCGTTCCTGGGTGAAATCAAGGAGGCGCTGATTTAGGGTCGTGAGCAGCGCATTCTGCTCCTCCGTGAAGATCCGACCGGTTTGGTTTCCAAGCACCGCATCGGTTCGATTGAGCATGGAGATCTGCCTTTCCCCCTCCGCCCGCTTTCGCATCACCTCATTGTGCTGCTCTTCCAGCTTTGTGAATGTCTCCAGTGCGGCGCGCGCCTCATCGGTCAGAAAGACCTGCCCTTCTCGTTCCCTAAATTCTCTTAGCGCGTCTTCCGCATTGTTCAACTGCTGTTCAAGCCCAGCCAGCTGCTCCTCGACGAACCGTCGGGACTCCATGACCAGACGGTTGCGGGTCATGATGTTTTCCAGGCGATAGGCATTGGCCACCGAATTGGCCGTCTTCTCTGCCATCTCCGGTCGATCCGCGGTAGCCGTGATGCGGATGATATTCGTATCGCCTTCTCGCTGTGTCTTGATTTCCTGACCGAGGTTATACACCATGTTGAGGTAGGTGGCCGATCGCTTCGCTTCCTGTGTCACGTTTTCCGGTACTCGCCCTAATTCCGTCGCCACGCGCTCCATCACAGGGAACCCCCGGATAAACTCGGTCTGGGAGTTGAGGTCGTTGGCGTTTGAGAAGGACATGGTCTCGATCAGCTGTTGGGCCACGGTGCTCGTTCGGTCGAACTTCACCCGCGCAGAGGCTTCATACATCGGGCTCGGCTTGAACATTTCTGAAAACAGGAATGTGAACAACACCACGAGTCCCGCCGCCAGCAGAATAAGATACTTCCGCTTCTTGACGATAAGCCAATAATCGATGACGTTGAGTTCGTATTGGGCCATGGGTCAGATTCTTTCTCTCGTCTGATCTGCGACTAGAATTTCCCACCTGACAGCGAGTTAATAATAAATACCGGGTAGAGCGGGGCAATCGCAGCCGAAATGATCGGCATAATCTTTTTCCCAGCTTCTGCGGCATCGCCCAGATGTTCACGCGGGACAAACACGATATCGTTTTCCTCCAGTGCGACGTTCCTCGACATATCGCCATAGGTGAATGCCCGCGCGAGATCGGCCATCAGAATGCGTGAGGTTGCGAGGTCGCCACCTCGAATCACCCGGACTTCCTCCAGCAGCGCCGTTTCCTGGTACATGTCGACGGCGGCAAGGGCTTGCAGTACAGTCATGTGTCTCGGCATGGGAACCATCCCTGGCTTCTTCACGTCTCCGAAGACGAAGACGCGCTTGACCTTCAAGACTTTTTTCTTCAGCAGCGCCTGTACATGAGGCTCACGCATATACGGCATCGCGGCATCCTGGATACGGGCTTCCGCGACGGCCCCGGTGACGCCTCCCACCTCCACTTCCATAAACCCGACCGAAATCTTTCCATTCTCCCGCACGACGCTGGTGAACTTCTCCTCACCGGCACCGCGATGAATCACCACTTCAAGCGTGTCACCCGTTTCGATAGGCGTTTCGGAGGTCGGTACGGTTTCATCGGCATACACATCTCCCCTCGGTAACGGTGGAACCGCCGCTCCGGGGAGACTAATCGCCGACGGAGGTAAAGACGAACTGGCCGGATTGTGGCATCCGACAAATGTCATAGCGAGAATTGCCACAGCACTATGAAGGATGAAAACATGTCGGGATATCAGCTGTCGCACGGGCTCATCTCCTATTGTCCGATCGGGGATCAACCGATGGGCACCACTTCCACAATGTGCACGGATGTCTCGGCTCGCAAATCCACTATCTTCGATACCGGTACATGACCTGAGACAGCCTGTTGTGAGACTTGCAAGATTGGACGAAGCGGATATTGTCGATTCAACTGAGACACGACGCCGGTTTCGCCGGTATTCAAACGAACTGTCGTGCCTAACGGATAAATCGAGAGTTGGTCGACCAAGGCCTTCAGAAGATGGTGAGGAAATGCCGTCTTACCGTTTACGAGCAACGCACGGATCGCCCGATGGGGCGACACGCCGCTTCGATAGGGTCGCGAATTCATCAGGGCGTCAAAGACGTCTGCCAGCCCGATTATGAGGGCCATCTCATCGATCTGATCACCAGCCAATCGGTTGGGATAACCACTGCCATCCCATCGTTCATGCTCTTGGAGGATTACCCTCTCCACCCATGGATAGGCTTTCCCGACATCCTTGAATAGATGGGCTCCCTGCTGTGGATGCTCCTTGATGTGCTGGAGCTCTTCCTCTGTCAACGTCCCGGTCTTGTACACCAGGGAGTCTGACAGAGCGAACATGCCGAGGTCATGAAGCAATCCCGCTAACGCAACCTGTTCAAGCTTCGCCGACTCGCATCGGAGCGCTTCCGCAATCTTCACACTCACGATTGCGACGCTCACGGCATTGCTGACGAGATAGTCTCCGGTATCTTGCCGCAGGACCGTCTGAACCAGCTTGTCATTGGCTCCGAGAGAAGCCACAACGCCGGCTGCGATCCTAGCCAACCCATCAAGCGTCCAAGGCTGCTTCGTCTGAACTGCCTGCTTAATTCCCTGAAGCTCATGGCATGCACATTGATACCAGTCGGTTTCCAAAACAGATGGTGAAGGGAAGGCAGATGGAATGGGAATACCTGTCGGTCCCATGGTACGGATGGAATCATTCAGATCGGTGTTCCCTGCTTCATGACTCGCCTGTTCTCGAATAAGATCGGTTAACCGCTTCACATCCCCTCCCGGTCTTTCTCTCATGCGCAGACGTGTCACGACCGGCTATCGGCTATTCACTCGTTTACCAACTGGAAATGGCGTCACAGGCTTCTGCTCCATTTTGGCAAACTCCCGTTCCAACATGGCCCGGATGAAGCCACTGGTCGTGTATCCCTGCTGTTTCAGGTTATCGAGCTGGGTTTTGAGATCGAGAGGTAACTGAATTACGATTCGTACGAGTTTTGGCATGCCCTGGCCCCCTTAAAATGGACACACATATGCTAAGCCAGCACGGATGGATGCACATGCTATGCCTTGCTATCAAATGATGGGAGATGAACAAAATTGAAGTCTTATGCTATGAAATCTTCACTGGTGGTGAAAGGAGGGACGAAAATCGCCTTGCCAAGACGGGAAATGTGCAATCTCATTTGTTCAGACTGACCTGAGAATTAGCGACAGCGCTCCGGTGACGTGGTTCAAGCCGTGCGGCCAGGAATGGTGATCAATCACCGTCACCCCATTGTTTCCACATCCGAGCCCAGTTTGCCTGTTCGCAAGCCCAAAGGCACGAAGGTGGATTCGTCGGTTGCCATACAAGCTCGCTCGTTCGCTGCACTTGAAGCGCCGAGCCGGAGACTCTTCCGGTAAACCATATCCCGCCGTCACGATCGGTTCGCAACATCGTGATCCCTTCCGACCCATACGCGTTGAGAACGGCCGCGGCAGGATGCCTGTACGGATTATTGCGACCAACTGAAAATACCGCATACTGGGGACGAAGCGATGCCAGCCAGTCACGATTCAATGAACTGAGCGCTCCATGGTGAGGCACCTTGAGTACCTCGATCGGACCATGAGACGTTGTTGTGCGTATCATCCGCGACAAGCCATCCCGCTCGATATCCGCAGCAAAAAGCATCGTATGGCTTCCACAAGTCAGACGCGTCACCACAGAGTGATTATTCAGCCCACGCCCACCCACACGGCTATCGCGGAGCGACACATCTAGACGCACGTCGGTTGTTGGATTGAGGACTACCATCCGACAGGGACCGGATGACACGATTTCCTGTCCTTCCCTGGTCGCCCCCTCCTGTAGTCCTCGAAAAGCCAATGACTCCTGCAACTTTCGATAGAACGGTTCTTCGCGGGTCTCTCCCGATCCCCAATAGCTCTTCACGCTGAAATGACGAACGATCCAGGCAAGACCTCCGACATGATCAAGTTGGGGATGTGTGCCAATGATCTGGTCGATGGCATGGATTCCCCGATTCCAAAGAAATGGAGCCACCACCCCGCGTCCCATGTCGAATCGCTCGTACGTTGCACCTCCGTCAATCAATATGACTTGTCCATCAGGCAACTCGACGACGGCGCTATCACCTTGCCCCACGTCCAGGAACGTGACTCGGAAGCGATCCCCATCAAGGAACACCCGGGGGGACCAAGCCCACCACAGCAATACCAATAGCGCTCCGGCGCCTGCTGTCAAACGAAACGCCGCGCTGCCCACTCGCTGCCACATCAGTCCGAGAAAGCCGTAAAACAGTAATATGGTGAGAACCGAAGGGGCCGCGACGTGCCATTCCCCTCCGGGTAACATCGACACGATCCGGACTGCAGCCAAAAAGTGTTCAAGGAGCCACTGATTGAGCAAAGCCAGCGGCAGCACGGTCCCCCCTACCACGATCTGCCAAATTCCCGCCGCGAGTCCGATTGGAACCAGGAGGATTCCCATCACGGGAACGGCGATCATATTGGTGAAAAGACCCAGCCAAGGCAATTGATTGAAATAGTGTGCAACAAGTGGAAGAGTCACCGCGGTGACAACCCCGCTCATGAGCACAGAGTCTCTCCCCCATTGAAAGCAGGTTCTCAGGAACGATGGCTCGTCAGGCAGTTTTTTCCCTTCAGCAGGAATCGGCCAGGAGAGCCACCCGGCAATGGCGATGACGGATAAAAAGGAGAGCTGAAAGGAGATATCGAACAGCGCCTGAGGATCGTGCAGCAAGATCACCACCGCAGCGGCAGAGAGAGCATGGAAGAGACGGCGTTCCTGACCGAGCCAGATCGCACTCAGCCCAACGATCACCATCAGCAATGACCGCATCGTAGCCAATTCAGCCCCGGCCAAGCAGGCATAGCCTGCGACAGGAAGGAGCGTACAGACAGCGGCAATGCGAGTCGGCGTGATCCTCCGTGACACTGCAAGAAGCCAATCGACAGGCAGTAGAATCATCAGCCATCTGATGACGGCGAAGATGAGTAGGGCAACGAGGCCCAAATGGCTCCCTGAAATAGAAAGGAGATGGACCGTCCCCGTCACCATGAACTGATCACGCAGATCTGGATCCAAATACCCTCGATCGCCGATGATTATGCCTGCATATAGACCCAGCGCGGGCTGGGAAAGGGTTTGGACCGCGGCGAGACGGATACCGCTCCTCCACCGATCAAATTGATTCCAGGTCGCCCACCAGGCATGCGCGCGGCCGGACTCAAGAAACTGTACCGCATCGGCTCCGGTCACGGTGGCAACCGCGTCGATCCCTTGCCGTTCAAGATAGGCCGCATAGTCGAATCCACCAGGATTCAATGACCCGCTCGGACGGCGCAACATAGCTTGGAAGCGGACCCGATCGCCTTGAAAGAATAATCGCTCCGGTGTGCGCCAGGTCAGCCGAACATGTCTGGCACCCCCCGATATAGCAACTGGACCATCCGACCTGATGATCATGACCAGTCGATCCGGCGCCTGCTGCACAGGTGCCACGATGCGACCGGTTACTTCGATTACCGTATCGAGCGAATGGTCGGCCATCGGGTCATAGGCAGCCAGGTTGACGGCCACCGCCCAATAGGCTACTCCCCCCAAGAGTGCTCCATAGAGACAAGTCGACTTCCGGATCGTGACCCGATTGAGTCGTTCGAGAACGAAGGCGGCTAACGCAGCAAGGAAGAGCAAGAACGAGGAGGAGAGAGGAAAATAGGGAACCTGTGACCCGAGAAGGAGACCGGCGATGAAGGCGACGGTGAGGGACGGCAGCATGAGCCTCCCTCAAAAGGGGGCGACAACCCTAGCCCAGATGAGTCTTGACGACATCAACAAGATGATTAGCAACATCGCGAATCGTGTCATCGCACTCACCCTCGACCATCACCCGCAGGAGCGGTTCGGTTCCAGAGTAGCGCACTAACACGCGGCCGCTGCCGTTGAGACGCTGTTCACTTTCACGGATCGCGCATTGCAGTTCGGGGACCGTGTCGAGGTCCAGCTTCTTCGTCACTTTCACATTGAGTAATATTTGTGGCACCGCCGTCATGGCTTGGGCTAGCTCGGAGAGGGGCTTCTCCGTGCGCTTCATCAACGACAAGACTTGCAATGCTGAAATCAATCCATCGCCGGTCGTATTATGATCCAGAAAAATGAAGTGACCCGACTGCTCTCCTCCAAAGTTATACCCCTCGGACGACATCCGTTCGAGCAAATATCTGTCGCCGACGGCGGTCCGTGCAAGGGCGATCCCCTCTTTTGTCATGGCAAGCTCCAATCCGAAGTTGCTCATGACGGTCCCCACCACCGTCCGCTTTGCCAATTGCCCTTGGCGATGAAGATCAAGCGCCAGCATTGCCATAATATGATCGCCATCCACGACGCGACCCTGCTCGCAGACGAAAATGGCGCGATCGGCGTCCCCATCCAGCGCCACTCCGAGATGAGCCCCCTGTTCGCGGACCGCCCTCTGCAACTGTTCGGGATGGACCGCGCCACAGCCGGCATTGATATTCATCCCGTCCGGCTTATTGCCAATCACTTCAACCTTCGCCCCGAGCTCGCGCAATACCGTAGGCGCAACCTTATACGCTGCACCATTGGCACAATCGACCACCACAGTGATCCCCTGGAAGTCCAGCTCCTTCGGGAGAGACCGCTTGACGAACTCGATGTAACGCCCCTCGGCATCGTCGATCCGATACGCTTTCCCAATGGCATCGGCCGTCGGCCGTAGATGGGCAATCTCGTTTGAGACGATAAGCCCCTCAATACGAGCTTCCATCTCATCAGGCAGCTTGAACCCGTCATTAGAAAAAAACTTTATTCCATTATCCTGGTAAGGATTGTGCGAGGCTGAGATCATCACCCCCGCATCGGCACGAAGGCTCCTCGTCAAGAACGCAATCGCCGGGGTCGGCATCGGACCGACCAGGAGGACATCAACACCCATCGAGCAAATCCCGGAGGTCAGCGCCGACTCCAACATATAGCCGGAGATGCGGGTGTCCTTGCCGATCACGATCTGATGGCGACCGGCTCGCCGCATAAACAAATGCGCTGCGGCTCGCCCCAGCTGCATCGCCATTTCGCTGGTCATCGGATCGAGGTTCGCGACCCCTCGGATCCCATCGGTACCGAATAATTTATGCATGTTCCGCTTTCATGGACACGGTCGTCTGTCGGCTAATTGCTGCTGCCACCTGAACGACATCTTTCATGGCTCTTACGTCGTGGACGCGAATGATTCCAGCTCCGCGATCCACTGCGATCGCCACCGCCGCCGCCGTCGCCCACTGGCGCTCCTGAACCGGGTGGTCCACGATCCTCCCAAGAAATGCCTTTTGTGAGACACCGACCAGCAATGGACACACAATCTGTGCAAAACAGTCCAATTGGGCTAACAGCGTAAGGTTATGTACCAGCAGCTTACCAAATCCTATACCCGGATCAAGAATGATTTGTCTTCGCATGATGCCATGAGCCATCGCGAAGCGAATTCGTTCCTCGAAAAACTCCGAGACCTCACCGACAACATCGTCGTAGTGGGGGGCCTGCTGCATCGTACGCGGCGTACCCTGCATATGCATCAGGACGATTCCGGCACCTGTTCGAGCAACCACGTCGACCATGGCAGAGTCGCCTCGCAACGCGGTGACATCGTTCACGAGAACTGCCCCCGCGTCGAGGGCTGCCTGCGCGACGACAGCTTTCGATGTATCGATGGAAATTGGAACTGTGACAGCTTTTGCGACTGCCGTGACAACAGGAATTGCACGACGTCGCTCTTCTGCCTCATTGACGATATCGGCACCGGGACGGGTCGACTCTGCGCCAATATCCAGCAGATCCGCCCCTTCTTCTACCAATCGAACGGCATGGGCCACGGCGGCTTCTGCATCCAGATAGCGGCCTCCGTCGAAGAACGAATCCGGCGTCACATTCACCACGCCCATGATTAATGGTCGGCCGGGGAATTCGATCAGCCGATCCTTCATCTGTCGCGTCAATGTATTCGGCTCTCCCACCAAAAGTTGGCGCCTCCGTTTTAGGAATTCACGACCGCGGCATAGATGTTATGTGACAATACACCACACACGAGAAGAAACCCCTTCTCGCCGGTCGTCTTTCAGGTCCTACTGCCCGGGACTCCAATGCCCTGAAATGGAGTCCCGGGATCAGTGATGCAGAGTTTAGGCAGGAACCGCTTGGGATGTGGACTGCATGATGATTTGATCAATTTCAGGCGCGTCGAGCACTTCTTTTTCCAACAGTGCTTCCGCCAAGCCTTTCAGACTGGCCATGTTTTCCGTGAGCAAACGCTTCGCCCGCTCATAGTTTTCTGTCACGAGCCGCTTGACTTCCTGATCAATCTCCAAGGCGATATGATCGCTGAAATCCCGCCTGCTTCCAAACTCTCGTCCAAGGAAAACTTCTTCCTCTTTTTTGCCGAAGGTCAGAGGGCCCAACTTTTCGCTCATGCCCCATTCACACACCATCTTCCGTGCGAGTTCCGTTGCACGCTCGAGATCGTTCCCCGCTCCGGTCGTAATGTGCTTCAAAACCAGCTCTTCCGCCACACGTCCCCCCATGAGGATCGCGAGATTATTGTACAAAAACTCCTTCGAATAGTTGTGGCGGTCATCCGTGGGGAGCTGCATCGTCACGCCCAAGGCACGGCCCCGAGGAATAATCGTTACCTTGTGCACCGGATCCGTTCCAGGAATCAGCTTAGCGATCAACGCATGCCCGGCTTCATGATAGGCCGTCGTCCGTTTCTCCTCGTCGCTCAAGATCAGGCTCTTCCGCTCAGCCCCCATCAACACTTTGTCTTTGGCCATCTCGAAGTCGACGACCTCCACTTCTTTCTTGTTTTGTCTCGCGGCCCAGAGTGCCGCTTCGTTGACCAAGTTTTCCAGGTCAGCCCCTGAAAACCCTGGCGTGCCACGCGCGATTTTCTCCAGCTCCACATTCGTTGCGATCGGAACTTTCTTCGTATGCACCTTGAGAATTTCAGTACGGCCACGCAAGTCGGGTCGATTGACGACAACTTGCCGGTCAAATCGCCCCGGTCTGAGTAAGGCAGGGTCGAGGACATCCGGCCGGTTGGTCGCAGCGACCAAGATCACACCTTCCGTCGTATCGAATCCATCCATCTCGACGAGCAATTGATTGAGCGTCTGTTCACGTTCATCATGACCTCCACCCAACCCTGCTCCACGAAGCCGACCAACCGCATCGATTTCGTCGATAAATATGATGCAAGGGGCATGCTTTTTCCCTTGCTCGAAGAGATCGCGAACACGGGACGCCCCAACGCCGACAAACATTTCCACGAAATCCGATCCGCTGATACTAAAAAACGGCACACTGGCTTCACCTGCAATGGCCTTGGCCAACAGCGTCTTACCCGTACCGGGAGGACCGACGATCAAGACACCTTTGGGGATGCGCCCGCCAAGTTTTTGGAACCTTCGCGGATCTTTGAGGAACTCGATGATTTCAAGGACTTCTTCCTTGGCTTCATCGACGCCTGCGACGTCGGAGAACATTACCTTCTTACGTTCCTCCGTCAGCAGCCGGGCGCGGCTCTTCCCGAATGAGAGAGCCTTATTGCCCCCCATCTGCATTTGCCTCATCAAGAAGAACCACAAGCCAAGGAACAGCACAAACGGCCCCCAGGTCACAAGGAACGTAATGTACCAAGGGCTTTCATCCGGTGGCTTCGCCTCGATCTGCACTCCCCGTTCCCGCAAGACCTTTACCAATTCAGGATATTCCACCGAATAGGTTCGAATACGGGTCTTGTCTTTCAGGACTGCGCTGATGTGGCTGGATTTGATAATGACCCGCTCGACCTCTCCCTTGTCAAGCTTGGCCATAAACTCGCTAAAAATGACATCCTCTTCCGGCGCATGAGTGGGCACGCTGAACAGATTGAACAGCAAAATCATGAAAAGGCCGACGACAACCCAGAAAAGTAGATTCTTTGCCCTGGAATTCATCCAGATCTCCTTGTGGATGACATGCTTAACCGATGAAGAAATCCGCGAACTTGAGTGATGTTAACACAGGCTCATTCATGCTGACAACCGTACGAGCACAACCCTACTCTTGATCTCCCTCCATATCCAGGACAGCCAAATAGGGAAGGTTCCGATACTTCTGTTGGTAATCGAGTCCATACCCGACCACATACTTATTCGGAATCTTGAATCCCACGTAGTCAATGGCGACATCAATGGTCCGACGATCCGGCTTACTGAGCAAAGTACAGACTTTAATCGAGCGGGGCTTCTTTTTCGACAGGGTCTTGACCAAGTACTGGGCCGTCAGTCCTGAATCGACAATGTCTTCCACTAGCAAGACATCTTTCCCCTTGATGTCCTCGGTCATTTCAGTCACCACTTTGACCTTTCCGGATGCTTTTGCCCGAGTCCCTTCACTCGTGACCACAATGAAATCCACCCTCATGGGGATTCTTATCGCACGGGCGAGATCTGCATAGAAGGCATAGGCTCCTTTCAATACCCCGACTAAAACGAAATCCTTCCCCGTATAGTCGGTCGTAATCTGCTTACCCAGCTCACGAATCCGGGCACGCATTTCTTCCTGCGTCACGATCGGCCGACCGAAGATCCGTTCCATGCTCCCCTTATTCCTTTTCTGGTACCCAGTTGTTCACCGAGACCACCAAGCAACGTGTCGTCCTACCACGAACAAGGAAGCGTTCATCCTGCCGCATACCCACCACCCAAAGAATTCCCTCTGGCGCCACCAATAGCGGAACCTTCTCACGTTCGGATCGAGCAACCTTCCTATCGGTAAAGAAATCCTGCAGCTTCTTGCTCTTCCCCTTCATTCCTTGGGGAGAGAATCGATCGCCGGCTTGCCAGGACCGAATCGACAAGGGTTCTGAGAACCGGTCGGCATCGAATAATGCCGGCCCTAGGGACAGACCCCTCCCCATCTCCTCAGCGGCAAGACGATTCATGAGTTGTACATGAATTTGTTGATTCGTTCTAGCCCAGTAGATGGTTGAAGGCACGGGGAGCGGCAAAGCCTCCATTCCTTGTCCCGAATCAGCCTCGTCCCTGTGATTTCCTTCAATTCTTGGGCTCAATCGGACCCACCCCTGCTCCAGAGTCACTAAGGCCCGCTTTAACAGCAATCGAGCCCCACCCTTTCCCTTGAGGAATACGCGTCGAACAGACTCCACCACACGAATGCTGCTGGAGCGCCCTTCTTCGTCATAAATCCGCAGAACCGCCCGAACGAGACGCCGCTGAAGCGCAATCGGCAACTCGATGAAGGCCCGGCAATTGACCCGTTGCACTCCTGTGGAATCATGGGTAACGAGGGCACTCATCAAATCATTAGTAGTTTGCTCCAGGTATCGTTCATCCTCGCGTAATAAGTCTGCCTGTCGCTGCAACACACGGATAGCAGCCGGTGCCACCCGCAAGATGCTGGGAAGGAGTTCCTTCCTGATTCGATTGCGATGGTAGAAAGACTTATCGTTGCTTGAGTCGCGACGATAGGTCAGTCCTTCGTGATCCAAGTATTTCACCACCTCGTCCCTGGTAGCTTCAAGAAGCGGACGAATAACCCTGTCTTTACGGGCGTAAGACATCCCAGTCAACCCGGACATGCCTGCTCCTCGCATCATCCACATGAGCACCGTTTCTGCCTGGTCATTTGCGGTATGACCGACCACGATGCGGTCAGCTCCCACCTCCTGGGCCAGGTGCCGCATGAGATCATAGCGCGCGTCACGGGCGGCAGCTTGAAGCGATGAATGGTTTCGTTGCCTGACCAGTCTTGGTCGATAAACCGTGAGCGGCAGATGCCGTTGCTGGCAGAATGCGCGTACAAAAGATTCGTCGCCGTCGGACTCGGCTCCTCGCAATCCATAGTTACAATGGACCACTGTCAGCTTGAGCTTCCAGGACTGGGCGAGGCACTGGAGGAGAGACAGCAATGCGACCGAATCAGGGCCGCCCGACACCGCCACAAGCAGGTGCTGGCCGGGAGTGAAGAGCTGTTGCTGACGTACCGTCCGAACAAGATGCGTCAACAAGGCCGGTCGTGCGGCAGGCCTGGAGGATGGTCTCTTGATCTTCGTCTCAACAGCCATGGTCATTGGATTTCTAGCGGAACACTTCGCAAGCTGATGCGTGCCTGCTCTACATCACGAGCAATTTGTTCCGACAACTCATCGGCAGATGCAAACGTATGATCGCTACGTACTCGCGCCACAAATTGTACGGCAATCTCCCGACCATAGAGATCGCAGGTCTGATCCAAAAGATAAACTTCGATAAGACGCTCACCTACTCCAAAAGTCGGCCTGGTCCCAATGTAGGCAATCGCATCATATGTCTGAGTACCGTGGACCGTCCGCGCGGCATAGACTCCATCAGGCGGCATCACGCGATCAGCCGGGACGCGCAGATTGGCAGTAGGCCAGCCCATCGCCTGCCCCTGTTGCGTCCCATGCACCACGGTACCTCGAATCCCATAGATACGTCCGAGCAACATGGCAGCCCGCTCCATATTCCCGGCCTGAATAAGCTGGCGAATCCTGGTTGAACTCACCACGTCTCCCTCAATTTTTACGGGAGTGACGGGATGCACACGGAACCCATGCTGCCCGCCAAGGCGAACGAGATCGTCGATACGTCCTGCCCGACCCTTTCCAAAGGCAAAATGATTGCCCACGAACAGTTCGGACAAAGCGAGTGAGCGATGCAGGATGTCTTCGGCAAATTGGTCCGGACTCATTGCCGCGAAGGCAGGAGTAAAACCCAGGAACACCACTTCATCGATCCCCGCGGTTTCAAGGTGCGCGAGCTTTTCCTCCGGACTCGTGAGGAAGCGAAGATCCACATGCGGTGCGAGGATTCTTACCGGGTGCGGCTCAAAGGTCAGCACGAGCGCGGTCCCCTGCGCCTTCCGGGCCGTTTCGACCACCGTCTGCAACAGGGCTCGATGGCCCAGGTGATGACCGTCGAAATTGCCGATCGTGGCAACCGGATAGTCACGTGGACATTTGTCGGACAGCCCACGCGTCACTTTCAGCATGGTCATCAGCGCAGGAGACGCACAGCGTCTTTGGCGAAATAGGTCAGAATGAGATCTGCGCCGGCCCGTTTAATCGAAAGCAATGACTCCATCATAGCCCGGGATTCGTCCAACCAGCCGGCTTTGGCTGCTGCTTTGATCATACTGTACTCCCCACTCACTTGGTAGGCCGCCACCGGCAACAACATCTGCGCTCTGGCCGCGGCAATGACATCGAGATAGGGCAGTGCCGGCTTCACCATGACAATGTCAGCCCCTTCTTCAACATCGAGGGCGATTTCTCGAAGCGCTTCCCGGCGATTGGCGGGATCCATTTGATACGATTGCCGATCACCGAATTGCGGGCTCGACAGTGCCGCATCCCGAAACGGCGCATAAAAGCAGGAGGCGAACTTGGCTGCATAAGCCATGATCGGCAGCTCCGGGAAACCGGCTTGATCCAGTTCCGCCCGGATCGCACCGACCCGCCCATCCATCATATCGGACGGTGCCACCATGTCGGCTCCGGCTTGCGCATGAGTCCTGGCCATCGCACGAAGACAATCCAACGTTTCGTCGTTGAGAATGCGCCCCTCCTTGACGATCCCGCAGTGGCCGTGATCGGTGTATTCGTCGATGCACACGTCGGTCACGACCATGAGACCGGGAAC